>Ga0315284_10001863_pt1 | contig 30032 bp, 26 predicted proteins | sample YL17G09_16_MG_FD_203696 | JGI IMG/M metagenome (GOLD analysis project Ga0315284, IMG submission 203696) | Sediment microbial communities from Yellowstone Lake, YNP, Wyoming, USA - YL17G09_16 | ecosystem: Environmental > Aquatic > Freshwater > Lake > Sediment | place: USA: Wyoming | collected...
TGTGTAATTGCCTTCCCTTTTAGCTCTTTTCGCGGCCCGTTTCTCTTTTAATGTTCTTTGTGGCTTCTTCCTTACATCTTTTTTGACATCATGGCCTTTGGTCATACATTATCCTTTCCTGATTCGACGTATTCTGTTTTACAATTGCTTGTGCTGCTTAATTTACGGATTCCTCGGCAACAAGGCAAGACAAAAAACCATCCCTCAGCGATACCGCAATTAAAATCGACAACCGACACTTGTCCGCCGAAACACTGGCGAAGGAGGACGACAACGAAATGTTTAGCCGCCGCCGGTACGGCGGCGAAGTTTACCCGCCTTGCGTTTGGCGGAATCATCAATCATAAAACTTGTCCTGCCTGCCCCTGCAAGTCGTTGGCAGGGGAGCAATGTCGAAGGACGAGGTCGAATTTCCCGGAGCGCAGCTAAAATCTGTAACGCTCTGTATTTTGTGATGGGGGCTATCTTTTTTCGATTAAGAACAAAAACTCACGATGTGATTGCTCCGAATCGCGGATCCATTCATTCGTCCATTTCATTTCAGCCATTACGTTTTTCTTATGGTCCACTTCTATAAAGTCCCAAATTGTGCCGCATTTGGAAAGCGCTTCATTTAATTCCTGGGCGGTTGCCCTACCTCCGGAACTATACGACAGCAAAATCCATCGTGCGTTTGTGCTTTTGATTAAACGCTCAATAGCTTCTACGGCCATAAATTTCCCATTGCTATTTCTCCGGAATTCCTCAAACACAGAGGCCGCCACCACATCTGATGTGTCCTCTCGGCGGTTGGCTTTGCCAAAAAGCTTTGGCTTGTCGTTGAGACATATTGTGGTCCAAAGATGATAATATGAAGCATATCTAACCCGCGAAGGCGGCATTTTTTCGTTATTGGAGCCGTATGGCGGGTCGAGGTATGCCAGGTCTGCGGAAACGTTTTTCGCCAGGTCAAAAATGTCCTGCCGAAAGACCTTGTGCGCCTTCCCAGTCACAAACACATTGGGCACCCTGAGAAAAAGCTCTTTATAAGACCGCGGCGACCAGTCCTGCAAATATGAGACAAAGTGTCCGAGCGTGCTGTCCACTTCATCGAGAGCAAGGATTAAGCTGGCAATGGCCACGGCCTTGTCAACGACTGGCAGCGACAGTCGGTCAATCTCCTCTCTAATCGCATCGAGTTTTCTTGTGTTGCGAACCTGCCAGGGTTTCTTAAGCCCATCTGCCTGAACAGCACACCCTCCATTTGGCTGCCCCCCATAATGCTCTGTAAACCAGCCATCCATGGGTCTAACAGCATTAAGGTGTTCAATAAGCTCTTCATGCTCGGCTCGTGTTTTCTTGTTTAAAAGATAGCAGGTGCCGAATACTTCGGACCAGACGGCAATATCATTGGACAGGACCTGATAGCCGCTTTTGGCAAGTGCCTGCGAAACTCGTGTTGTCCCCGAAAACCCATCTAAGATGGTTTTCGCGTCCACTTTCTTTATCAACTGAAGTATGTAGGGTAGAAGCTTCAGTTTTGACCCCGCATACTTCACGCCCTCTGTGAGAGGGGCGTCAGCAACAATGTCGTCAAATAGTCCTGTCGTTTGCATCTCTGTTATAAACCCGACTTCTTTTTGAGAAGCTTAATATCCTCTTTGATTTTCTCTAATGCCGACGCGTGTCCGGCACTCGACGAGACAAGTGCGTGTGAAAACAACTGAACCAGAATGCGATTATGAGAATAATCTATCCAGCCGTTTGTAATGCTGTCAAAGTATTTAAAACCATTTTTTGTATGCGTCCAGAGTCCGCGTTGTAGGGCATTGGCAGTAGCACCTCCATACCTTACCTCGCAAACATAAGCGTCCTCTGAATCATAAAATCTGTAAACGGCATGCTTTCTACCTCTTCCAGAATCTTCTCGTGAAATCCTGCACGTATTTTTCATCGCCTGTTCGTAGTCGAAAACAAGGATGTTACATTGCATCTTTTTCTCGTTGTAGATAAGAGGCAGAACATTGATGTTGCTAAACTCTGAAAAAGCGGGGTCGTCAAATATCTTATGTATTTTCTTTGCCCCTCGAATATCGCCCTTTTCTCGCTCCAAACGAGAAAACATCTTGGAGTTTTTATCAGTGGAGAGTTGCAGTGGGCCATCCCCATACGCCTTCAAGCTTACCGGAAATTCGGCTTTGGTAATCTCGTTTATAATTTTGATGTCTTCTTCGTGGGTTTTTGCCCGGTATAAATCCTTTCCCACGTGTATGGAGCGGAAATCGTACATATATTGATTGATGAATTCGGCAATGGCGATTTCAGCGAGGTCTCCGTGGGTCTTATTGCCTATGAGGCGCATCGTGAAGATGTTACTCAGTGTCGTTGTGATTAGGTCAGGGTGTTTACTAACCAGCAATTTAAGCCGCCGGGTAAAGTCCTTGTATGGCGATTTCACATCCATGATTTTATCCTATTCTTTCACAGAATAGTTTAGCACTCCCCCCGGTCAGAATCAAAGAAAAAAGGCGGTTTTGCGTAGGTGGAGCAAAATATACTTCCTGTTGCATTCCTCTCGGCCAATCATTCTAATATGCCCCGATGTTCAAAAACATATCCATAATCGGCGATGGCGGGATGGGCACGGTCCTTGCGATGCTCCTTGCGGAAAAGAATCCCGATACATCGGGAGTGCGCCTGTGGGGCTACGATAGCGCCCAATTACAGGAAACGGCCTCAGCACACGAGAACAAAAAATTCCTTCCAGGCCACAAACTCCCCCGAACAATTATCTTCGAGCCGGACGATAAGGCGATTATGACGGAAGCCGACCTGATTGTCTCGGCTGTCCCCTGCCAGTTTATGCGAAGCGTCTGGACCCGGCTGAAAAAACATACGCCCAAAAATACCCCCGTTTGCTCAGTCGCAAAGGGAATCGAAAATAAAACCCTTCTGACACCCACGCAAATAATCGCCGACGTCCTCGGCAATCCCGGCGTGCCGGGACTGGCGGCCTTATCCGGCCCGACTATCGCCGACGAGCTTGCCAGAAAACTCCCCGCCACCGCCTGTGCGGCGTCAATCGATGAGGAACTTGCCCAAAAAATCCAGCACACACTCAGCACCCCCTGGTTTCGAATCTATACCAATACCGACGTGGTCGGCGTCGAGCTGGCCGGGGCGATGAAGAACATCATCGCCATTGCCGCCGGTATCATCGACGGCGTCAAAGCCGGCGACAACGCAAAGGCCGCACTTCTGTGCAGGGGACTTGCCGAAATTTCCCGCCTTGGCCTTGCTATGGGCGCAAAACCGCTGACCTTCGCCGGCCTCACCGGCCTCGGCGATTTGGTCACGACCTGCATATCCCCAAAGGGCAGGAACCGCTCTTTCGGCGAGCGGGTCGGCAAAGGCCAAACCCCCCAGCTTGCCGAAGCTGCCACCGAATCCGTCATCGAGGGTATCGCAACCTGCCGGTCCGTCGTCGAGGGATTGCTTCCTCGCTATAAGGTTGAGATGCCGATTACCGAAGCGGTTTACGACGTTCTGTTCAGGAACAAATCCGTGCAGGAGGCCATCGCAAACCTTATGACCCGCCGCCTCAAAGCCGAACTGCCCGCTTATTAGTCCCCCCAAGACCGGGACAAGGGTGCATCTGAACTTCGTAGGTAAAACATTACCTCTAACGTAGGGTGGGGTTTACCCCACCAATCTGGTTTCGCTGCGCTTCGCCGTGATAAGTTATCATTATCAGGGCGTAGCCGACAGGCGAAACCCCATTGAGTAGCTGGCGGGGCAGCCTACTCCGCCGAAGCAACCGCTTCGGCTGCGAAGGCCGGAAGCCCCGCCCTACTCTTACCTACAAACAACAGATATCCCCTCAGGACTACAGCTCGGCGAAAAACCCTTGCTTCGCACGGATATTGCTCATCACACAGCAAGTATAGGCGAGGCCCGGATAATTCCGGCGAAAAACCCTTGCTTTGTGTCGCCGGGGTGATAATATAATTTGCGAACCTTAGGGCGGTTAGCTCAGGTGGATAGAGCGCCTGCTCGACACGCAGGAGGTCACAAGTTCGAGTCTTGTACCGCCCAATCTCGCGGAATTTTACAAGCAGGATGCAAAGATTTGCTCCCTTGACACCAAATTTGTCCCCTTGACACCAGGTTTGCTCTCTTGAAGCCAAGTTTAATCTATTGACGGCAAGTTGCCTGCCTTGACGCTGAGTTTGCTACCCCTACACAAAATTTGCTCTATTGACGGCAAGTTGCCTGCCTTGACGCTGAGTTTGCTACCCCTACACAAAATTTGCTCTATTGACGGCAAGTTGCCTGCCTTGACGCTGAGTTTGCTACCCCTACACAAAATTTGCTCTATTGACGGCAAGTTGCCTGCCTTAACACTGAGTTTGCTACCCCTACACAAAATTTGCTCTATTGACGGCAAGTTGCCTGCCTTGACGCTGAGTTTGCTACCCCTACACAAAATTTGCTCTATTGACGGCAAGTTGCCTGCCTTGATGCTGAGTTTGCTACCCCTACACAAAATTTGCTCTATTGACGGCAAGTTGCCTGCCTTGACGCTGAGTTTGCTACCCCTACACAAAATTTGCTCTATTGACGGCAAGTTGCCTGCCTTAACGCTGAGTTTGCTACCCCTACACAAAATTTGCTCTATTGACGGCAAGAGTGGTCTGAGATAACTTTTGACTTTATGAATCATAACGAAGGTCTTGCCGGCGACAAAAAAGGCAGGGTATTTGCACTGTGCCCGCTATGGGTAATCCTGCTGGTTATCCTTTTACTGGCGGCGATACTGCGGCTTGTCAAATTAGACCAGATTGCGCCACCCGGACTCAATCAGGATGAGGCAGCTAACGCGTGGAGCGCTTATTGTCTGCTGAAGACGGGGAAGGATTATTCGGGGGGCTCGTGGCCGATTTTTTACACGAGAAACGTGGGAGGCAACAGTTCAACGCTCTATGTATATCTGCTGCTGCCTTTCCAGGCCATCGGCGGGCTGAATGTCTATACTACGCGATTGCCTGCGGCCATAGGCGGGGTATTAACAGTGTGGCTGATTTATTTTGTGGGGAGACGATTGTTCGGTCCAGCAACGGCGCTTGCAGCCGCGGCCCTTTTGGCTATCGACCCGTGGCATCTTCAGCACAGCCGCAATGGTCTTGAATCTTCCATAACACCGCTGGCAAGCATTGCTCCATTAGCGCTATTGCTCTGGGTGGGGCTGCAAACCAGCGACAACAACAAGAGCGCAGGCCCAAGACCGATTGCGGCCGGATTAGGCGGTGTGCTGACAGGTATCGGATGTTATGGCCACTGGGAGGTTCGGCTGTTCATTCCGGTCTTTCTTTTCCTGACGGTTTTGTTCACGCTTCCGGGCTGGCGAAAAACCATAAAAACACGCAAAGGCGCCCTGGCTGTCATATTATTTTTTGCCGGTTTTGCAGCTTTATGGGGGCCATTGATGTGGCAGCATATTTTTTATCCTGAAGGAATCGGTCGTCACGCCCTTTTCCAGCAAGAGTGGATTGGCTCAGTGCCGCTTTACGAGGCCTTGAAAAATATGGCTGTTCGCTATATCAAGCATTTTGGCCCGTATTTTCTGTTTGTAGAGAGCGACCCGATTCCATATTTTTCACCGCCGAGGATGGGGCATTTTTACTGGTATATGGCGCCGCTGATGCTGGCTGGGGTAATTTCCCTTTTATGGCGGACAAAAGCGTCTTTTTCAGCGAGGGTCATCATTGCCTTTGTTCTTGCATATCCCGTTGGTGACAGTTTGGTATGGGGGACGGGCCTGAGCATACTGCGAAGCGCGCCGGGCCTGTGCGCTCTTATCCTTGTATCCGCCGCGGGCGGTGTAAATACGGCGCGGTGGTTATGGTCCAAAAACCATAATGCGACGATTGCCGCTGCGGTAATTTTTTTCGTTGCGGTCATCGGTATGAATCAAAAGTATCTTCGTTACTTTTACGGCGGGTATTCGCGCGATGCGGAAGTATATCACTTTTTCCATACGGACATTGTGGAGGCCTGCAAATGGCTGAAGCCCCGTATTGATGATTTCGACGCCGTCTTTTGCACCGACGAAGGGCTTAATATGCCATACGTTGTCACCGCCGTCGTTCTTGGCCACGACCCTAAATTATGGTTCAGCCAGCCCCGTGAATTTACGACCATCGGTGAATGGGACTACTATACCCGCTACGGCAAGATGTACTTTATGTGCTACAGAATTTTCCCTTCTATGAGTGAGTTTATGTCCAAGTCCCTTTACGGCGAGCAATATCGCCCTGACCATGTGCTGATTATAATCCGCCCGGGAGAAGTAAAGCTTGTGGACCCCAACGAGCAAATCGTGCACAAAATCATCGGCCCTGACGGCACAGAGGCGCTTTGGCTGTGCAAAATTTGAGTATCGCCCGATGGCCAGTTTCACCACGAAGAAACACGAAGATTTTTTAATCGCGGATTACGCGGAGCACACGGATTTTTAACCACAAAGGTTTTCAGACACGGATTAACACTGCATTAACACTGTATTTCAATTAGCCGCGAAAAGGCACAAAAAGATTCACCGCGGAGAACCCTGCTTCGCTAAAGCTACGCAGGGCAGGCAGCAGAGGTCGCAGAGAATTTTTTGACACTGATTTACACTGATTGAAACTGCTTTTGTAAGCCAGGGGAGAGTCGAATATTTTTGCCGATTTTGCTTGACATTTTCGATAAGCAGCGATAGTATGTCACGTCAGTGGCCTTTTTATGGCTTTAAGAGGAGTTGATGAAAATACAACTGCTTCCTCGTTCTTTTGACCAATAATGAGTGAACACGGTGCGCGCGTGCGCGCCGATGTGTTAAAAAGTGGTTTTTCTTTTTGAGAGGGAAGAATATGGAAACTTCAAGAATCTCCAAAGTCCTGGCAGTGCTCTTTGCGGTAGTTCTCTGCTTTGGCCCCGTTGGCCTGGCGGAGCAGGCGGGGACGGAATTTACCTACCAGGGCCGGATGATGGACTCCAACCAGACAGCGGACGGCTTATATGACTTTCAATTCAAGCTTTACGACAGAGATTCTAATGGTAATCAGGTCGGCAGCAATGTGAATGTTGCTGACCTGGACGTCATCGATGGTTATTTCACGGCAGGGCTGGATTTTAACGATGCCAACGCATTCAGGGGCGATGCCCGCTGGCTTCAGATTGGCGTGCGTGCGGGCGCCCTGAGCGACCCGAACGGCTATACGGTTCTTAGCCCACGGCAGGAGGTGACGCCGACACCTCATGCGATTTACGCCCAAAGCAGCGGCGGATTGACCACAAGCGAAGACCTGGTGTTGATTTCAGGCAGCGGCAACGTGCAGGTCGGGTCGTCGGATGAACCTGCAACCCTGCACATTTTTGGAGAACGGCGTATGTATGATGCCAATGGGGCTGAGGGATTTTCGACATTGGGCGTTTACCCTACTGGGTTTGACGGCGCCAACTATAGTGAGACCACCGGCGCGAAATTCTATACAACGAGCGGACCCATCACAATAACGCCAGCCGAGGCCAATGTTGCCATCGGGACCGCCAGTAGTCCAGCAAACCTCAACACCTTTGGAACATTTAGACTTTTCAGCACTTCCGGTTACGGGGGAATGTCGCCATTGGGTGTTTTCCCTACTGATTATTCAGGGGCCTCCTATAGCGGCCCGACTGAAGGCGGGAAGTTATATACAACGAGCGGACCCCTCACGTTAAGAGCAGGCAGCGGGAGTGTCCTTGTCCCTGGTAGTGGTGGCGTCCACGTTGATGGTCCAATCAGGTGTGGCCATTCAATTAGTTTATGGCCTGAGGAATATATCCTTTCAACTACCGGCAATATAATACTGGGAAAAGAAGTTGACGAAGCTTTTAACCCGGATATCAAAGTCGGCATCGGTACGATGGATCCGGATTGTAAATTGGATGTAGAAGGTGAAGTACGTGTGGGCGGTGAAGCCAGCAGAAATATTTTGTTAGACAATACTGATATTTACGCATACAACAATGGAGTTCCGGATACATTATGGCTTCAGAGTATATTGAATCCTGCATACCCATATCCTAATACTGTTATGAATAAGTATGGGGGCAACGTCGGTATCGGGATAGAAAGCCCGACTGAGAAATTGGATGTGAACGGAACGGCGCGATTACGAGGAATAGCCGAATTGAGCGACCCTAACGCACGTGCCGTACTTGTCGATGCTGCCGGCAAATTGTGGAAAGTCGTTTCGAGCCAGAGATATAAGACAGATATAAGAAACCTTGATGCGGATACGGATGCGGTCCTGAAGTTAAGGCCGGTGAGGTTCCAATACAAATCATCGGGACAGCAGGATATTGGGCTAATAGCAGAAGAAGTGGAAAAAGTTTCGCGGGACCTTGTCATATATGACGGTGAAGGCAGACCCGACGCAGTAAAATACGACAAAGTTGCGCTGTATCTTTTGTCGGTGGTAAAAGACCAGCAGAATGAAAATGCGGAGATAAAGGCGCGTCTGGCGGCGATGGAATCGCTGGTGGCCAAATTGTCCCAGCAACAGGAAGGAGGCATAAAATGAACAGGGGGCGATTAACATTGATATTTGCGGCCCTGGTTTTCACGTCGGTTGCCTTCGGTGATTACAAAATTGTCTGGAGCACGATAGACGGCGGCGGGGGGACGAGCAGCGGCGGGCAGTATAAGTTGACAGGGACGATAGGCCAGCCGGATGCGAGTTATTCGCAAGGCGGCAGTTATGAGTTGTTAGGCGGTTTTTGGCCAGGCGGGCCTTTGTGCTTCGTCGATTTCCCTGACTTTGCCCGGTTCGCTAAGTTATGGCTTTATGAGGGCGAAGGGCTGCCGGCAGATTTAGATAATGACGAGGACGTTGACCTTGAAGATTTGAAGCAGTTTGTCGATTACTGGCTGCTTTGCTGCCCCTACGACTGGCCGTTGAAATAGGAGTAAAGAATCCGGGTTCGTTTATATTTTACTCCTGAAATGCCGACCGTTTCTTAACCGGTAACGCTTGTATTTCCCGGGCATTACCGGGTCGCATAAAGATTGCGAATCTCTTTGCCTGAGTGCAGCGATGGGCCCTGGTATATCCCCGGTTTGTCTGACCAGCCAATAACGATTCGCATTCAATTTTTTCTGGCAACTGGCAAAAAGGGCGATATAGTATGAAGGCCTAATAAGATAAAAAGAAGACAAATGACAAGAGGCCGGGTACTGAGAACCAATTTTAAAGTTTCCTGCCTGATTCTGGCGGCGATTATGTGCATAGCGCCAGTTCAGGGTGCGCTGTCAGACCAATCATTTACAGTCTACTGGGAAAACGACGGGACGTTTCTCAAACCATACCAGCGGACCGACCGTCATTACACCGACGGGCTAAAAATTGCATATACCCACCAGCCGGAGTGGAAATGGCTCAAGGACTTCGCACGATGGAACAACTTCGGACAAAACGACACCGACACCACTACCGCGATGGGCTACTTTCTCGGCCAAAATATGTATACGCCGGACGATGCGGACGACCCGGCGAAAAGAAGCGCCCACGACCGCGTATTCGCCGCCTGGATGTATGGCGGGATATTCGCCCAGCGAGCCACAACAAACCAGATGGAACACTTCGAGCTGAACGTAGGCATAATAGGCCCATCGGCCCAAGGGGGCGAGGTTCAAACATTCGTTCATAAGCTTGTCCACCAGGACGAGCCAAATGGGTGGGACACGCAGTTGAGGGACGAATTCGCGATTGATTTTACGTGGCTGAAAAGACAGCGTGCGGACGGCCTGCTTTTCGGGCGCACGCCGAACTTTGATTCTCACTTAGAATACGGGTTCACGGCCGGTTCGGTGCACCGCAGCGCGAATCTCGGCGTTATTTTTCGCTGGGGGGCCAACCTGCCAAACGATTTCGGGCCGGGTCGATTAGAGGCGCCCGCCTGCGCCACAGGCCCAATAACTAAAGACCAGACATACATCTATTTCTTCGGCCGAGCAGGCGGCAAAATCGTGCAGTATGACCGATTCTTAACCGGGCTTGATGACGAGCCGGTCGTCGGACAATTTCAGCTTGGCGTAGTCTGGCGATACAAATCATTTCAGGCAAGCTACTCTCAGACCTTCCTCACGCGAGAATACAAGGAGCAACCGGAGGCGGACTCATTTGCCGCATTGAATCTGACCTGCTATTTCTAAGAACAGACCTGCCACAGAGAACACAGAGATTTACAATTTTGACTGCCGATTTCGTATTGAAGGTTTCCACCACAGGGTTAGTGTGAATGCCAGAGGGTGAAGATGACGTTGGCGATGTCGGTATTGTCGATATAGGGGCCGCGGACGGAGTCGTAGCCATCAATTGTGTTTTTGAACAGTTGTGCACCCGGGCCTTTGGCGAAGAATGGGACAAGCGAATTGGTGTGGGAGCCGCTGTGCCATTCCATAGTCGGCAGATTGCCTGGGCCGTTGGCGACAAGGTCATTCCAGACAGGGCCTTCGGGTAGTTGGCCTGAGCCGGGGCCGGTGAGATGGCCGGTTTCGTGGTCTGCTGTGATAATGACGAGCGTTTCGCCCCAGTCGCTATTCTGGTTCACCCAATTGATAACAGCATCGATACTGCGATTGAAGTCATTCATTTCCTCGATAAGCCGACCTGAATAGTTTGCGTGAGCGGCCCAGTCAACCGCGCCACCTTCAATCATAACAAAGAAGCCATTGGGGTCTTCATCGAGGACATTGAGGGCGGCGACAGTCATCTCTTCAAGCGTGGGGACTGTTTGAGTCAAAGGCACCTGATATGGGGCCGCAAGGGCATCTCCCGAACGGTCTTCCTGGAGTGTCTTATAAACCTGTGCAATGCCGAAGACCCGTTTGGGAGTCAGGCCGGCTGCTAAGGTTTGAAATTCTGCACGTGTCTGAACAAGCGTCCAGTGGTCAGGTATGCCGTCGGCATCGGCATCGCCGCCGGCCGTTCCGTTTACCAAACCAGCCCAAGCCGCCGCACCAATGTAGTTGTAATGAGAAGTTCCCGTCAGCTTTCCGTCAGCATTATAAAGAGGATGGCCACAGCCCATAATGACATCAGCGGCGCTTTCTTCAATCATATCTGCGGCAATTTGTGTGTAATTATTCCTATCGCCGTTGTGGATGACAAAGCCGGCCGGTGTGGCGTGGCTGAATGGGACACTGGTGACAACGCCGGTTGCCTTGCCTAATTGCTCTGCCCGTTCCAAAAGATTCAATACGGGGTTGCCATTAACATCAACGCCAATACCGGCGTTGTAGGTCTTGACGCCGGCTGCCATCGCGGTAGCGGCGGCGGCGGAATCGGTGGCGCCATTTTCGACGTAATCGAAGCTGCACCAGGCAACTTTTGCATTATATTCCCCGCCTACAGGATAGGTGCTCATCGCCAGCCGGGCGGGGAAACGCTCGCAGGGCCGGCAGGGTATCTGGTTACATTCATAATAGTCATCTGCTCTGAAATGGTTGAAGCCGCCGCCATCAGCAATGAAAATGATAACGTTCTTAGGCGAGTGTTTCAGATTATCCTTATGGTCAACGTCATTCGGCGTATGCTTCGGCTTATCCCTGCAAACAACCTCCTGTGGGAATTGCTTCAGTCCTTCCTTATCTTTATCTTTGCTATCTTTAAGGATTGTCCCCCTGCCGGCGAACCCGACACCAAAGGCAATACACAGGGCCACCAGGCCGAGAACGATGCTTCCGAATATACCTGACCTTATCCGCATATCTGAAAGCCATTATAACAAATCCTAAGCCGATTTATAAAATTATCCCGGCGGGCTTTTGTTTTTACGTCAAAAGCATATAATCTGGCTACTGGAGCAGACGATGAGCTATTTTCGGGAAAATATTGACAGGGCGGCGGGTTACGAGCCGGGATTTCAGCCCAGCCAGCCCGATGTCGTAAAACTCAACACTAACGAGAATCCCTATCCGCCTTCGCCTGCGGTGATGAAGGCAGTGGCCGATATTAAGCCGGAGCAGTTGCGCCGATACCCCGACCCGATGGGTAATATGTTTCGAGAGGCGGCAGCAAAAATCAACGGCGTCGAGCCGGAGTGGATTATGTGCTGCAACGGCGGAGATGATTTGCTGCGAATGGCGTTTACCGCGTTTTGCGACAAGAGGCGGCCTGTTGCATATCCGGCGCCGACGTATTCGCTGTATCCGGTTTTAGCCAATATCCAAAACTGCAAAGCGATTGAAGTGAAGTTCGATGAGGAGTTCAACCTGCCGGCGCGATTGGCACGGGTTCGGGCGGCGCTGACGATTGTCTGTAATCCCAACGCACCCAGCGGCACATTTGTGGGGGTCGAGGAAATTGCCGAGCTTGCCGCCGAAGTAAAAGGTGTGTTGCTCATCGACGAGGCATACGTGGACTTCGCAGAGCGAAACTGCACTGAACTGGTTAAGCAGTTCGGCAACGTGATTATCCTGCGCAGCTTGAGCAAGGGATATTCGTTAGCGGGTCTGCGATTCGGATACGCGATTGCCCAGCCGGAAATGATAACCGGGCTGTTAAAGGTCAAGGACTCATACAACGTTGATGCAATTGCCGTTGCGGCGGCGACGGCGGCGATAAAAGACCGGGAGTACTTCAAAGAAACTATCGAGAAGGTAAAGGCAGAGCGTAAACGGCTCACCGAACAATTGAGGGGGCTTGGATTTAAGCTGCCGGAAAGCTCGTCTAATTTCGTTTTCGCCGAGCATAAGACCTGCAAGGCAAAAGAGATTTATGATAAACTTGTGCAGCGCAATATCTACGTCAGGTACTGGGACAGGGCTGGCATCGAGAATAAACTCAGGATAACGGTCGGGACAAGACAGCAGGATGATATACTTTTGTCGGCATTGAAAGAAATTCTAACCACGGATTTAACGGATTTGCACGGATTTTAATTAAAAAATGGCTTTCGGGTTTATGGGACGCTTTACTCATTCATCGTAGAGAAAGCAAAGAACACAGCCCAAGTATGAAATACTAATGTTTCTTTTGTAAATCATCTTCTTTATTGTTATCTGCCTTGATTCGTTTTTGAGTATCCGAAAGTATTTTTTCGCTAAGTTTATAAGCAGAAGAAATAATTTCCATACTTTGCTTTAGCTTGTCTTTAATAACGCTACGAAGATAAGGCGGGGAAATCATAACAATCCAGTTATCGAGGAAGATATTGTGTGCAATATAGTTACGTTTTCCCAATGCCTTTTTAAGTAATTTATTACTTTTTTCATCAGGAGGCGAAAGTCGATTAAGTTCTTTGATAAGATAACCAAGAGTGTCCTTAGGATTTTTATCAAGTATCTTTTTAATTTCATGTAAATACTCTGAAATATTTTCACCTTTTATTTTGTCCCTATGAAGTTCTTTAATAATAAAAGCAAGTGTATTCTCAAGTCGCTGGAACTCATAAATTGAACGACCAAGATACTCGAATAGCTCTTTGTCTTTAAAAAACTCATCCCGAAAAGATATATTTAGGTTATTAACAGACATATCCCTCGTACCCCCAAATATGTAGCTGTCTCAATTATTCCCTATTAATTCTGTCCCTGTTCTTTCTTATTCTTTTCGATAAATTGAATCGTAAGGCTAAGCTCCTCATTTAAGCGAGGATACTGGCCAGGTTGAGCGTCCCACACTATTTTCAATCCTTTGAGCATGCGCAATGTGTAAGGATAATAACGTTTGAAATTACGAAGCTCGAAAATAATAGCCGCTTGTCGATCTAGTGCCGTTTCTAAAAAGGTAATATAACTTTTTATAATTGAAGCTTTACATAAGTCTCTTATTTTCAATGGATTCCCGCTTTCGCGGGAATGACAAAAGCGATACTTTATTTTTAGAAACGGCACTAGGTACAGTTTGTCACCTTCTTTTTCTGGACCAACAAGGTTTTTAACCAACTCGTGATATACTTCAAATTCTTTCCAGTAATGTGCTGCTCTACGCTCGCTTTGAAATTTATAAACTCCAAAGATGAAAGATATCGCCGCCCCAATAGCACTGAGTTGAATACCATACATTTTTAATATTTCAAGGAATGTATCCATAAGTATCTTAAGTATCAATATCGAATATTATTTGTACCTGGCACTAGAGTTTCTACTTTTGGTTTTTCAATTTCTGATCGCACTCTCCGCAAACCAAATGGTTTTCAAACATATATCTCTTTTCAAGCTTACCTATATCTTTCCCACAATTTGCGCAATTTTCCATTTTCGGTGCAGAAGCATTTCTTGCGTCAAACTCGCTACGAATGATATTTCTCACAGTTTCCATTTCTTTTTTCTTTTCTTGTTTAAAAGCTTTCCCCAAGCATATTATGAATATAAATATGCATACCCCTCCAATTATAATCGATAGTATATTTAGATAAAAAATATTATCGATGGTTTCGCTATATTCCTTTGTCGCTGATTCATCCTTAGCATTCCACTCATTAAATATCCTATCTGCAGCATCATCTCCATACGACAAAACCGCGATTAGAATGACAATTACAATAGCTAAACTTAAATACTTTTTAGGATTCATACTGCATTCCATTTTTTCAAACCTCCTTTATTGAAAAAACTAAAAAAAGTTATTTTATCATCACGCTGTCTGTACATTTTATTATACCACAATTCTGCATTTTTCACAATAGGGTACTTTCTGATTTTGATTAAAAAACCGTGTTAATCCCGTGTAAATCCGTGTCAAAAAAAATGAGTTCTCTGTGGTCTCTGTGTCCTCTGTGGCAAAAAATGGATTCCCGCTTTCGCGGGAATGACCCTTTTACGTTAAAACTACAAAGGGCAGGCAAAGGAATCTGTGGAAATCCGTGTAATCTGTGGTTACAATTCTGATGAACAACCCGCCGTAAAACGGCGGGCTAAATATATAAACCGAATAAGGATACCGCTATGAAAAAGCGAACCGCAAAAACACACAGAAAGACAAAGGAAACGGACATCACGGTCGAGCTGAATCTGGACGGGGTCGGCAGATACGAGATAGATTCGGGCCTGGGCTTTTTAGACCACATGCTCACGCATCTCAGCAAGCACAGCAGGATTGATACGACGGTCAAGGCCAAAGGCGACCTCAACGTCGATGCGCACCATACCGTCGAGGACATCGGGCTGTGCTTAGGCGAATGTTTGCTTGAGGCGCTGGGCGACAAGAAAGGCATCAACAGATACGGCAACAGCTCGGTGCCGATGGAGGATTCGCTGGCCAACGTCTCGATAGATTTGTCGGGCAGGCCAAGCTGCGTTTATAACGTGGAATACAGGACGGACAAAATCGGCGACTTCGACGTTCAGTGCCTTGAGGAGATGCTGAGGAGTTTTTCCAATGCGGGCAAATTCAATCTGCATATAAACGTGCCCTACGGGACAAACAGTCATCACATAGCAGAGGCGACATTCAAGGCGCTGGGCCAGGCGCTCGGGGCAGCGGTCAAAATAACAGGCAAGGAAATTCCCAGCACAAAGGGTGTGTTGTGATTGAAGAGCCGAAAGAGGAACTGCGGGTCGGAATCGGGACGGATATTCACCGGCTGGTGGAGGGTCGCAAGCTGATGCTGGGAGGGGTTGCGGTGCCGCATTCCCTGGGGCTTCTGGGCCACAGCGACGGGGACGTGGTCCTTCACGCGATTGTGGACGCACTATTGGGAGCGGCCGGCATGGGCGACATCGGGACGTTATTCCCCGATACCGACCCGAAATGGAAGGACGCGGACAGCAAAGGTTTTTTGCTCACTGTGAAAGAAAAATTGATGGAGAAGAAATGGGAGGTGATGAACGTCGATGTGACGATACACGCAGAGCAGCCCCGGCTCGAGCCGTTCAGGGGACAAATCAAACGCGTTATTGCGGGGCTGCTGGGAATCGATTTCAACGCGGTCAATATCAAGGCAAAGACAAACAACGGCCTCGGCGAAATTGGCGCAGGAGAAGCGATTGGCGCCACCGCAGTGACACTGTTAAGAAAAAAGGCCAAGAGAACACTTTGAGGACAGCAGGAAATGGTGCTACAACTATACAACAGCTTAACAAGACGCAAAGAGGAATTCAAGCCGGTGAAGGAAGGGAGGGTGGGGATATACGTTTGCGGGCCGACGGTTTATGGGCATTCGCATCTGGGACACGGAAAAAGCTACGTCAGCTTTGACATATTGGTCCGGTATCTGCGATATCTCGGCTACGATGTTACCTACGTCCAGAATATTACCGACGTGGGCCATTTGCTCGGGGACACCAACGAGGGCGAGGACCGGATGCTCGTGGCGGCCAAGCGCGAGCATAAGCACCCAATGGCGGTAGCTGAGTTTTATACCCGCAGTTACTTTGAGGATATGGACAAGCTCAACTGCGTCCGCCCCGATATCAGTCCGCGAGCGACCGGGCATATCATTGAGCAAATCGAGCTGGTCAAGAAGCTGCTTGAGAAGGGAGACGCCTACGAGGCAAACGGCTCGGTGTATTTCGACGTGTCGAAATTCGAGGACTACGGGAAACTATCGGGCCGAAAGGTTGAGGATATGATGGCAGGCGCCCGCGTAGAGGTGTCGCCGGAAAAGAAACACCCTGCGGATTTCGCGCTTTGGAAGAAGGCAGAGGCGAACCATATTATGCAGTGGCCAAGTCCCTGGGGGATGGGTTTCCCCGGCTGGCATCTCGAATGCTCGGTGATGAGCACGAAATATCTGGGCCAGCCGTTCGATATTCACGGCGGCGGACTCGATAACAAATTTCCGCATCACGAGTGCGAGATAGCACAGGCGGAGGCGGCGACGGGAAAACAGTTTGTGCGTTACTGGCTGCACAACAATATGGTGACAGTCGATGGCCAGAAGATGAGCAAGAGTTTGAACAACTTCATTACGCTAAAGCAGGTCTTCACTGACTCGTCTGAGCCGAAACACGAGCGATTGAGCAGGAAATATGACCCGCTTGCGGTGCGCCAACTGATACTCAACAGCCATTACAGAAGTCCGCTTGATTTTTCAGACGAAGCCCTTCACGCCGCACAGAGCGGATATGATAAACTGACGGACGCGGTCATCGCGTTAAGAAGGCAAATCAAAAATGCCCCTAATGACCCCATCGACAGCGATACTGCAAACCGGCTGAAAGAGGCAAAGGAAAAGTTTGAGACCGCGATGAATGACGACCTTAATACGGCGGTCGCCTTATCGATAATGTTCGAGCTTACGAACCTTGCCAATGACCTGCTCGCTAAGGGTGCAACATCTGAGACGCTCGTAGCCATTGATAATATGTTTATGCAACTTGGCGGGGATGTGCTGGGAATTGTCAGGGAGAATTATCCGCAGCAGGGCGAAGGTGATGCAGCAATGCTTGATAAATTAGTCGGCATTATCATTGAGCAACGAAACGCAGCACGACAGAAGAAGGACTTCGCGGCATCGGATGTGCTGCGAAAAAGAATCGAGGAAGTTGGGATTGTTCTCGAAGATAAACCCGGCGGGGTTACAACCTGGAGATTGAAATGAAGAAATCGCCGGCGGGGTAAACCCCGCCCTACTCTGTTGCGCCGCCGTACCGGCGGCGGCTAAACGACCCCCAGGCAGCCTGGGGGCTAAACAATTGGAGAATGAAATGAGGATTCTCGGCATAGACCCCGGTTTGCAGGTGTGCGGGTATGCATGTATTGAAGCCAATGGTGGGGTAAACCCCACCCTACACGAGGCGGGAGTGATTAGCACAAGTGGTGGTAAGGCGATTGAGACGAGATTGAACCAGATAGCCGAGGATATTGATTCGCTGCTTGCAAAGTTCAAACCGGAGATGGTTGCGGTTGAACAATTATATTCGCATTACGCTCATCCAAGGACAGCGATATTGATGGGACACGCGAGAGGCGTTATATTGCAGAGGTGCGCTGCCGCGAGTATTGAGGTCAAAAGCTTCGGCGTAACGCGGATAAAAAAATCGATTACCGGCAATGGGCGGGCATCAAAGGAGCAGATACAAAGGACAATCAAGACGCTTTTGGGATTATCGGCTGTGCCTGAGCCGAATGACGTGGCGGACGCAATAGCGGCGGCGATGTGCTGTGCGAATACAATGAGGATAAACCCCCGAATACTGGATTCCCGCTTTCGCGGGAATGACCCCCACCACAGGGGTGGGGGCTAAACATAATTTATGATAGCGCGATTAGAAGGAAAACTTGCGCGGTTAGATACCGATAAGGCCCTTGTGCAGGTGGGGTCGATTGGCTACGAGGTGCTGCTGCCCGGCTACTGCGTGAATGCGCTATCGGGCAGGGTCGGGACAGACGTGACGCTTTGCACGATGGAATACTACGAGGGCACGCCGGGCGGCGGGAACTTAGTGCCGAGAATGGTCGGATTTTTGAGCGAGGGCGAAAAGGACTTTTTCACGAAGTTTACCAGCGTCAAAGGCATCGGCGTAAAAAAGGCGCTGCGGTCGATGAGCATCCCGATAGCAACCATCGCCTCGGCGATTGAAGCGGGCGATGACAAGATGCTGACGGCATTAGACGGAATCGGCAAGAGGATGGCGCAGCAGATTATTGCGGAATTGAAGGGCAAATTGGGCAGCTTCGCAATCGGCGTCGAGCAGGCGGCGGCGAAGGCAGCGTTTCGGCCATTCCAGGCGGAGACATTGGAGATTCTGATTGCCTGGGGCGAGAAGAGAAACGAGGCGATTGAGCTGGTTGAGCTTGCCTGCAAAAGGCATCCTGACGTGAAGTCGGCGGAAGAGCTTGTGCCGTTAGTGTATAGATTAAAACAAGGCATAGAGGTCTAATGGCGATAGACAGGGTCATAACGGGTGAGCCAAGGAATGAGGTGGAGGAGAATTTCAACGTCTCGCTTCGGCCAAAGCAGCTTCGCGAGTGCGTCGGTCAGCAAAAGGTCATCGACAAGCTCGTAATAGCGATTCAGGCAGCAAGGAAAAGAAATGAGCCGTTGGAACACATCCTGTTTTACGGCCCGCCGGGATTAGGCAAGACGACGCTCGCCAACGTTGTCGCATACGAAATGGGCGCGAATATCAGATGCACGTCGGGGCCTGCTTTAACAAAACAAGGCGACCTGATGGGGCTTTTGAGCAATATCAACACGGGCGATATACTATTTATCGACGAGGTGCATCGGCTAAGCACGCCGGTCGAGGAATTTATGTATCCCGCGATGGAGGAGTTCAGGGTCGATTTCACCGTCGATAGCGGGCTGCACGCAAAGACGATAAACTTCCCGCTGAAGCGATTCACACTCATCGGCGCGACGACGCGGGCGGGCCTGCTCAGCGCGCCGCTTCGAAGCCGATTCGGAATGCTGTATCATTTGGAATTTTACAATACCGAAGAATTGAGTTTAATCCTCAAGCGGTCGGCCAAGCTGCTGCAATTGAACTGCGATGACGGGACGCTGAACCTGATTGCAACGCGCTCTCGCGGCACGCCGAGAATCGCGAATCGGCTCCTTAAACGAGTGCGGGATTACGCGCAGGTCAAGGGACAGGGGAAACTCACCACTGCAATCGTTGAAAACGCACTCAAGATGGAGCAGATTGACGAGCTTGGTCTTGACGAGTTGGACAGGATGTTTTTGCGTGCGCTTGCCGGCGTTTATGAGGGTGGGCCTGCCGGTATCGAAGCCATCGCGGCAACATTGGGCGAGGAGAGGGACACCTTAGAAGACGTGGTTGAGCCGTATCTGTTGCAAATCGGCTTCGTCCGCCGAACAAAACGCGGAAGGGAAATTACTAACGACGCCTGCTCGCATCTCGGCCTGAAATACCACAAGAAATCATCAACCGAGCAGCCGGAACTGTTCGAGTCCACTGAGCAGTAAACCGGACCGGCCAGGAATTATAAGCCCCGCTCTATAAGGGAGTTACCATCAAGGGAAAAAAATAATTACTATTGACATTTTACACAGACGTTAATAGACTATAATGACTTGCATCAGGTGAGACGATGCGTCCTGCGATGTTGCGCAACGGGGTATTAGGCCGGCAATAAGACCTGAGGCGAATTGCGAGTGCATTTTGCCGAGGGTTTAAGCAAATAAAGGGCTTTTGTCGGGTGAAGAATTTCACAAAAGGAGGAGAATTATGAGAAACCCCAAAATAATTTTCATTTCTGCGATTCCTGTGTTTTTGTTTGTAGCTGCCATATTGTTGGCGACGTCGGCCGTTACGGTTGGCGACTGGCTGAAAATGAATCCGCCGCCGGACATCGACAAGGTCGATTACCCACCCGGCAATGCCAAGAGTTGCTGGGTCGCCGCCGCCTCAAATCAACTCGCCGGCGCCGGATACGGCGACGGCAACAACGTCCAGGAACGCGCCGACGATATCTACAGGGAACTCTGTGGAAATCTCGTTGACTGCAACTGCAGCGGATGGGCAGAGACCGCTATAAGCAAATGGCTCGGCTCGGGATACAATAACTATCTAAATAACCCTTACATAGTCACCAATGTTTACGGCAAGGACCCTAACCGGCCTCCCTATGCGAGAACCGACCTGCCTGAGGTGATTGGAAACGACCTGCGCAAATGCTATTTTCTTTCGCTAAGCATTCGCCAACCAACCTGTGACGCCAATACGGGCAAGGGCGGGCATGCCGTTACCTGCTGGGGCGACAACGGCGCCGACGCCAACAATATCGACTCCAACCCCACTAAGGTCAAAATTACCGATTCCGACTACTGGGACGAGAAGCAAATCCTCCAGACCTACGCCTACGACGATTACAACAATCCCAATCCGGGGGATACCGACGACTGTAACGAAGGTCCCGGCTGGTACTTCAATTACGACACTACCTGCCACTGGTACATCGACCACTTCGTGACCCTTGAACCGTGCTGGAATACTCATGGCTGGATAGCAGCTCGCACGCTCGTTACATCGGCAAAATTCTCATACAACGGCAACGACCCCTGCGCACTTGACCTGCACTACAAAATCAGCTCCGACAAGCAACTCCTAAGCTACCGCACAAGCATCGACTGGGACACAAACCATACGCCGAGCTTCTTTGAGGATACCAACTATGTGAACGTCACCTGGGACCTCAATGACCATCCGGTGCCCAAAGGTTCGACCATCACTGCGACAGCGGAAATCATCGTGCCCTACATAGGCGACTCCTCGATGATTACAATAGACAACGTGTTGTGGACGCCGATGCTTATTCAGCCATTGCCCGGAGCGAGGTGGTGGGGCCAGAATCATACACTGCCGGGCGGAAGCACCTTTGCGCCGGCGCCGAATATGTGCGGCGGTTATGTTATATACGCCTGCACGCTTTATGCCGGCCCCTCGGGTCCGCCAATCGGGGAGTACCGCGGGCAGTTTCAGTATGACTACTACGAAGACCCCTGCCTGCACGAAATCATCTTCCTTCCGGAGCCAGCCACGTATTTTATGGGCAATTTTCGCTTCGGCCATTCATACGGATTGCTTATGGACGACGAATTGCCCCGGTTCAACGACTGGAAGACGATTTTAAACGACTACCCGCCATTCCCGCCCTTAGGGGCGAGGACATTCGTGCTGGACTGGACGGGCCAGTTGCCGTATCCAAAGGGCCAGGACTATATTATGCCAACCAGGTGCGGGGACCCCGGCACTTTCTACGCCGACGGAGATATAAATAAAGATTGCAAGGTTGACTGGCAGGATTTTGCACGATTTGCCAATTCCTGGCTATGGTGCACGGACCCAAATCAGGCAAATTGCCCATAAACCGAACCTGACAGGTGCTGCGGACTAATTGTCCGCAGCACCTTGTTTTTGCTACTGCGTAGCACATCGGCCTGAAATACAGCGAAAAGAAATCCACCGAGCAGTAAACCGGACTATCCAAGAGCTATAAGCCCCGCTTTATAAGGGAGTTACAATCCAAGGGAAAAAACTGAATTGCTATTGACATTTTATGCAGACGTTAATAGACTATAATTAATTGACTTGCGTCAGGTGAGAAGTGCTATCTGCGATGCTGCGCAACGGGGTTTTAGGCCGGCATTAAGACCTGAGGCGAATTGCGAGTGCATTTTGCCGAGGGTTTAAGCAAATAAAGGGCTTTTGTCGGGTGATGAATTTCACAAAAGGAGGAGAAATATGAGAAATCCCAAAACAATTTTCATTTCTGCGATTCCTGTGTTTTTGTTTGTGGCTGCCGTATTGTTGGCGACATCGGCCGTTGCGGCGGGAGACTATATGAAGATGAACCCGCCGCCTGACGTTGACAAGGGCGAGCACCAGCACGGCAATAAACCAACCTGCTGGGTGGCCGCCGGGTCCAATTTACTGGCAGGCGCCGGCTACGGCGACGGCAATAACGTCCAGCAGCGCGCTGATGAAATCTACGACGAGATTTGCTACAATAATCTGTGCGACTGCAACAAGACGGGCTGGGACGACACGGCAATACAAAAGTGGCTGAATTCCGGCTTCAACACCCAGAAAAATACAAATCCTTACACGCTGGTCAAAATATTCGGCAATAGAATTACACACCAGAGGTATCCCTACGCGAGGACGGACCTGCCGGAATTGATTGGAGACCATTTGCGAAAATGCAATTTTCTGTCGCTTAGCTCCAGCAAGGTTGACTGCAACGACGTCAACGTCGGCAAAGACGGACATTCGACCGCCTTCTGGGGCGACGACGGCGAAGACATCAACGACATTAACTCCAATCCGGGCAAGTTAAAGATTACCGATTCCGACTACTGGAACATCAGCGAAGCCGTTCAGACCTACACATACGATGACTATAACAATCCGAATCCCGACGAATGCAACGAGGGCGTCGGCTGGTACTTCAACTACAATGACAGTGACGACCACCGTTACATAGACGGCTATGTCACCCTTGAGCCGAACACGAATGCATTTCCCAATCCGCGGGTGCTGGTCGCTTCGGCAAAGTTCAATTACAACAGCGACCCCTGCGCGCTTGACCTGCACTACAAAATATCCTCCAACAGGCAACTGCTCAGCTATCGCACAAGCATTGACTGGGACACGAACCATACGCCGACATTTATGGAAGACACCAACTGGGTGAATGTAACGTGGGACCTCAGCGACAATCCCGTTCCAAAGGGCTCCTTTGTGACAGTAACTGCCGAAATTGTCGTTCCCTATGATGACGTCAACGGCAACTCGATTTCAATCGACTCTGTCATGTGGACGCCGCTAAATCTCAAGCCGATACCCGGCAGCGTGATGCGAGGCAGACACTTTGAATTACCGGGAGGGGCAGGAATGTCATATATCCCGAATATGTGCGGTGGATACGTAGTTTGTGCCTGTATGATTTTTACCAACCCGTCCGGGGCACCACCACCTGTCGGCGAGTACCGCTGGGTGCTCGACTACGACTACTATCAGGACCCGGAGCATCATGAGATTACCTTCGAGCCGAACGTAACAGGCACATACTATATGGGGTATTTCCGCTTCGGCCACTCCTACGGATTTTTGATGGATGACGAGCTGCAGACATTCAACAACTGGAAAACTACCGTGTATCCAGGCCCACCTTTCCCGGCACTGCAAAAAATGTCATTTCCGCTAAACTGGGCGGGCCAGTTGCCATACCCGAAGGGTCAGGACTTAATCAACCCCGTGCCGCAGCAGTGCGGCGACCCGGGCACATTCTACTATGGCGGCGATATCAACAAGGATTGCTACGTTGATTACAAGGACTTTGCGATATTTGCCGATGGCTGGCTGGGCTGCACAAACCCAGCAGACCCAAATTGCCTATAATACCAACAGAGATAAGGTGCTGCGGACTTATTGTCCGCAGCACCTTATCTTTTATTGTGCCTGATACTTATCCGTTATCTTCAACTGTAAAACGGTTTTGGTCTGTCTGCCAATTTTAGACTGCTCGCTGATTCTGACTGGGCACAGCCAGATTATTTTTTCACTGTCGGCAACAATCATCGCTTTGCGCCGCATCTGCTGCGATACTTTTGCATTAGTCAGGAATTTGCCCACTTTTTTCTCGGCCTTGAGGCCCAGGGGCCAAAACCTGTCTCCACGCCTGCGGAATCTCACCACAATCGGCGGTTTTACACGGGTCAAATCAAACCATTCAACAAAACTTGTTTTGGTCTTTTTGAACTTCTCGAACTTCGTTGCGTCATAATCGAGAATACAAGCTTCTATGAGCACGCCGGCAAATTCCGTCTTTCCCGGGACATTCAATTGCTTCGGCGGGGCAAGCCCCGCCCTACAACCTTCCTCTTTCTGACCGTGTGCAAAAATGATAGCGCCCCCCTGCCGAGACACCCCTATGCCACCAGGTAACTGCCTTGTTTTATTTTCTGACAGTCGCAATATGTCGCCGTAGTGTCTTTCTGTAATTTCCTGTTCGCCGCAACCCAGTGATGCAATCGCCCGGCGAAGAAGCTCGACCTTCACCTCCGCCGGCTGTGCAGCGAGCTTGCCCAAATCCAGCGTTATGGTCTGTTTTTCCGCGGTTGCGACGTCGGGCCAAATTGCATCAACTGACCGACAAACAAAATCGTAGAATCCGCGAGCCGACCTCGACAACTCATACAATTCATCGATAAGACATCTGTCGCAATCTTTTTGCATGGCCGGAAGCAGCCGATGGCGAATGAAGTTGCGCCTGTATGCGAAATCTTCATTTGTCCTGTCCACGCACCATTTCAGATTACGGCTGTTGAGGTATTGAATAATCTCGCCGCGTGTGGCGCAAAGCAAAGGCCTTATGAACCTGATGTCTCCTGCAAATTCTTTTGCAGGCCATATTCCACAAAGGCCCCGAAAGCCCGTGCCGCGAATCAGCCGATGCAGGACGGTCTCCGCGTTATCGTTTTTCTGATGCGCCGTTGCGATACAGGTGCAGCTTTGCCGGGCGGATTCGACAAGCTCACCGCGGGCGGCAATATCAAGTAACCTGTCTATTCGCAAAGTCCTCGCGGCTGTCTCAATCGACAATTTCTTCGCCCTGGCGTATCCCCGCACGTCGATTCGTTCCGTAATCACGACAATGTTGAGCTTACGGCACTGCTCGACGACAAAATCCTGGTCACGCTGTGCCTCGGCCCCTCTTAACTGATGGTTGATGTGTGCGCAGCGGATTTCTATCGGAAGGACACCGTCGGCCCTGAGAGCAGCCATTACGTGCAACAACGCCGTAGAATCCGCGCCACCCGATACGGCCAGCAGCACACTCTTGCCGGGCGCCAGGAGCCGCTCGGCTGCGATAAAGTCCGCCACTTTTTGTTCCAGTTCCGTCAGCATTGTCTGCAAAAAATCATAAGGGCCTGACCCACGGCTCGCCGGGGTCAGGCCCACAATTACGCAAAACTTTCCACTTGAACAGATTCAGACGCGATGTTACTGCCCGGGTTTGGCTTCTCCGCTAAGCTCCTTGACCCGCTGCTCGGCATACTGCTGCCATAAGGGGTGCTCGTCGCTTTTCGTTATCCGCCTCAGGGCATCCTGATAAAGTTGTAGCGATTCATCCCTTCTATGCAATCGCTGGTCGAGAATGAACGCCGCTTTGTACCTGGCCGGATACATCGTCTCCGGGTCCCACTGATACGTCCTTTGATAATACTGGACTGCAATACTGTAATCCTGGAAGTGCTCATAGATGCCCGCCGCTCTAAATGCGGCATCGTCGATTTTGTCGCTGGACGGGAACTTGCTTATCAACTGATTGTACTTATCCAGCGCCATCCTCAGCAGATTATCATCCTTAAGGACTACAAACTGTCCCGCCTGCTCCTCCAGGCGGACCGCATCGTTATACAGATTGTCCGCCTCCGAAACCGCCTTGTTCGCCCTTAAGCCCGGGCCTGCGACCGTCGCCTCGAGAATGTAGTTATACTGGGGCATCTTGTCCAGCGCGGCAAGCTCCTTTTGCGCCCAGGTAAGCTTCATATTGTTGCCGGTCTTTGTGTAATGCAGTATGAGCATCTCCAGCCCCCGGCGATAGGCCTGTCTATTAACCGCCATCTGCTCTGCCAAATCCACCTCAGCGGCCTTTGAGATATCGACAGTCGGCCCGGAAACTGCGCCCGCCTGTGACGGCAAAATCTGTGCCCTGCCGGTGTCAACGCTTCTGCATCCGACGAGCATACAAATGGAAACTATGACTGATGTGATAACAGCTAACCTTGCCATAATGGCCTCCTTTCAATTTCACCAAACAGCCGGCTAATTCCGTCTGGCCGACATTCGCTTACTCGCCGAACCAACAAACTGCGCCGGCGACTGTTAATTATTTATCAATTAACACAAACCCAGTCAAGAGCAAACCGGCAAAAAATCAAACTGCTCAAAGAACACCGGCCTCATTGGCTATAATTGCCACATAACTCCCATCGTGGTCAAATCCTTCAGCGGATGGCAACGTCAGCCTTTCAAGTTTGAGCTTAGAACCACTATTATCGTTCAAAAAACGCCTTACAAGAAAACCGTTCTCATTCGGCTGTATCGAGCAGGTGCTGTAGCAAATAACACCGCCCGGTTTTAACAGCCTTTTGGCGCGGCTCAATAAACTGAGCTGAGTATCGGCAAGTCCTTCAATGGCACTTTTAGTCAGGCGATACCGCACCTCAGGCCTTCTTGCCAGAACCCCGGTATTTGAACAAGGAACATCCAGCAAAACGCAATCAAAACCGGTCCTCTGAAGTTCTTCAAATTCAATCGCCGTGACGCTCTTTGACAACCCAAGCCGGTCAACACCTTCCTTGAGCATTTTAAGACGCGTCGGGGCAATATCGGTTGCGACAATCTCTGCCCGTCCGCCGGTCGCTTCGACCAACTGGGTTGTCTTTGTCCCAGGCGCTGCGCACAGGTCCAGAATCGACCAGTCGGGTTTCGGCTGCAAAACGCGGACCACTGCCGCAATCGAGATATCCTGCACCGTGAAAAACCCGTCGGAAAAACCCGGCAGCGCTGCTATGGCCCCTGGGCTATCCACCCTTATCATATCCATCTGGGCAACTACCTCGCATTGCACGCCTTCGCTTTGCAGCTTCTCAATAAGCCCATCGACGGTTATCCTTAGGATATTGGGCCGCAGATAGATACTCGGTCTGCGATTGCTTGCAAAGCAAATCTCCCTTGTTTGCTCCTGACCATATTCGGCCAGCCAGCTCTCTACCAGCCAACGGGGAAGCGAGAAAGCACAACTGAGGTATTCCTGCGGCGACTCGTCCCGGTCGGGAAGCATCTCAATATCAAATTCACACCCCGTGCCTGGCGTTTGCGGGACGGTCCTGCGCAGGTGGGCTTGTTCAAGCGGTATCCGGCGACTGCGTATGTGCCTTAGTGTCTGGCGAAGCACCGCATTGACAAAACCCGCCTGTTTGGCATTTGTGATGCGCTTCGCATAGTCAACCGCTTCATCAACTATGGCATAGTCAGCGGCCTGGGGACAGTAGATGAGTTCATACAGTGCAACGCGAAGAATGTTGAGAATTTCAGCCATGATTCTTTTGACGGGGACGGTGGAACACTTCTCGATGACGAAGTCAATTAAGTAGCGATTCTTCAGGACGCCAAACACAAGGTCCGTGGTCCGCTGGGTTTCATCTGTTCGCTTGATAAAGTCAGCCAGCACATGCGCAACATCGGCTTTTTTTGGGTTGGCACGCGTCAGGACACGGACAGCGACAGCACGCGCGGTTGCGGGTTTCGGTGGGGACATACTAATCTTCCTGTGGTGAGCTTGCCTGGACTGAGCCTTGTCGAAGGGTCGAATCCGCTATTTTGACAAACCGGTCGCCCGGCGAAATGCGTCGGCCGTTGACAAAGTCCGCGAAGGTCATCAGGCGAGAGTTTTCGGGCTTTAATTGCACAATCTGAAGCCGATTTTTGCCGCAGACGACGTTGAGGTCTTCGTCGATTGTGCCGGGCGGAAGGTTTTCAGGATTAGCCGTTCGCAGAATCTCCGCCCTGGCAAAGGTAACTCGTTCGGTCCGACCCGATTTTTTCGACCTGTAAACGGCAGTCGCGCCCGGCCAGGGCCAAAACCCTAACATTTTCCTGTGCAGCACTTCCGCCGGCTCGGCGAAATCCAAAAAACCATCGGACTTCTTCAATTTAGGAGCACGTGTAACCTTTGATTCGTCCTGTTTTCTGTATATGGCAGTCCCCGCGGCAATCTGGTCGATAGTCGTCATAAGCAGCGGCGCCGCCAATTTCGCTAAACGGTCGTGAAGCTCGCCGGCTGTTTCCTCAAGGTCGAGCATCGTCTTCATAGAAGCTAAAATCTCGCCGGCATCCATTTTTTCCGCGATGGTGATTATGGTAACACCCGTCTCGGTAACGCCATCGACTATCGCCCAGTTTATCGGCGCCGCCCCCCGGTATTTCGGCAAAAGCGAGGCGTGAACGTTTATCGCGCCTTTGGCAGCGACGGCGGCGACCTCGGCGCTTATTTTCTGGCCGAAGGCAATGACAACAATAAGGTCCGGCTTGCATTTGCCGAGCCGGTCAACCATTTCAGAAGAGTTCACGTCAACGGCTTCAATTACGGGAACGGAATGTTCGGCTGCCCACCCGGCTACGGGAGTGGGGGTTGATTTACGGCCCCTGCCTGCCGGCTGCGCCGGCTGACTCACAACAAGGGCTATTTTGTGGCCTGAGCTAACAATCGCATCAAGGCAAGGTAACCCGAACTGCCCGCTTCCCAGATAAACGATTCTCATATATTGCTGATTATTGTTTTGAGGCAAAAGATAACATGCTGTGCCCAACACCCAGTCAATAGATTAATGTTCCTTAGGCAGGATTTTTACCGCCACATTTTTCTTTTATTAAACAAACACGATTGTATTCATCTATAATATCTTGGAAGGTAATACCAAGATGACTAAACAATTCGACAAAAGTTCTGACTTTCCGAGTCGTTGTTTTCTTTTTATCTATTTTCCTTCGTGTTTTCATAACACTACCCAAATTACTTATTGCATTCAGGGAACAAATCGACCAGAACTATCTCAATCTTATACAATCTTGCCAAATTAATATATTGTTGAATCATATTAGACGTGGACACCTTTATGTAACCCGATTTCCCTATACCTCCTTTCGACGTATTATAATTATGGTTTCGCATACAAATATATAATCTTTTAACCCTTGAATCTAGCAATCCTTTTAAAACATCTTTGAAAAATTCCGCAAAAGCATCTGACAGGCTAATTTCAAACGCCGATCCCGTTTCCACATCTAAAATATCAAATGCCATCAATTTGGAAGTATCAAGTTCGAAATTTTTAACCTTCTCAAGTGAATCAAATCTTAAGGTCATCCCTTCTGCAACCTTAGCTTCAGGTTTAATCCTTCTTGTTCCGAATTCTTCTACTAATTTTTCTTGCAATTTTTTTGTCGTTCGATTTGCCTTAGCCTCTTCCTGAGAATTTTCGGTTAGAGCCAATTTTTTCAGCCATTTCTTCTTATAATGAGCATATTTAGATCCGCGATTATTAACTTTTACATCAAACACCTCTGAAAAGAAATTTATGATTTCATCCAATATATCCTGTTCCGGCCTTCTCATACCTTTTTCTCCGCTTCCTCTTCGAGTTTTTTGAGTTGTTTACGATGGGCGATGCGGGAGGTCGTTGGCATCCGGCTGACGATGGTGACGCCTTCGATGTGGTCGAACTCGTGCTGCAAAGCACGGGCATAAAGCCCTTCGGCCTGCTCGCTGAACAATTTTCCGTCGAGGTCCAGTGCGGTAACGGATGCCCTGCTGTACCTCTTGATTTTTGTGTATATCCCCGGGACGGACAAGCACCCCTCCTCATTTTGCTCAAGTGAACCTTCCGGCTTGACCGTTGGGTTGATATAGACCCTGACGTTTTCCCTGCTGCCGTCTAAAGAAATGATAAACAGCCGGAGAGGCACACCCGCCTGCGGCGCGGCAAAACCAACGCCTTTGAGCTCGACCATAAGGTCAGTCATCTTCGCAACCAGCCGACGGATA
>Ga0315284_10001864_pt1 | contig 30017 bp, 39 predicted proteins | sample YL17G09_16_MG_FD_203696 | JGI IMG/M metagenome (GOLD analysis project Ga0315284, IMG submission 203696) | Sediment microbial communities from Yellowstone Lake, YNP, Wyoming, USA - YL17G09_16 | ecosystem: Environmental > Aquatic > Freshwater > Lake > Sediment | place: USA: Wyoming | collected...
GCACCAGTTGGACCAGTTGCACCATCAGCACCAGTTGCACCAGTTGCACCAGTCGCACCAGTTGCACCAGTTGGACCAGTTGGACCAGTTGCACCAGTTGGACCAGTTGGACCAGTTGCACCAGTTGCACCAGTTGGACCAGTTGCACCATCAGCACCAGTTGCACCAGTTGCACCAGTCGCACCAGTTGCACCAGTTGGTGCAACAACACCACGCTGGACAATTTTTCCAGTTGATGAATTTCTAAATAAGGCTTTGTAAGTTGTTGTGTCTTCGTTTACAAAAGGTGGTTGAGTTACTAAAAAATAACTAGGTGCTTCCCAAGACAGCTTCACAAAGTCAGTTTGGTAAGTTCCACCACTATTCATGTTGATTTCTGAAAAATAATTTGGTAATTGATACCAAGTAAGTTGTGTTCCGCTATTAGTTGAAAACATTCCACCGCCAGATGTTCCGCCTGGATTGTTAAAATAAATACTTGCATTTGTAGCAGATGCTAATTGAACACCAGCATCGCCAAAAAGAGGATGAGAAACAATAATATTTGCATCTGTTGTTCCTAAATTCATATAACTATATCCGCTTGAACCATAAATAATACTTCCACTATTCATTGTATCACCAGCATCTAAAACCTTTGAAAGTTTTGGTGCATAATAGTTGAAGTCATCAATTGTTGCGTATGGATTTGAAGCCGTTGGTGCATTTGCTACATCCAAAGCATCTTGTTGGTCATTTGTTAAGTGATACACCAATCCATTCCAATCATTCACCCCATTTGCAACTTTGTATTGTGGTTTTCCATAGGAAGAAAGAACATCATTGCTTGCAATCAAAACTGTTCCAATTGGATAAATTGTCACATCAACAGCCCACTGTGCTAATGTTTTTGTCACAATTCCAGTCTGAATGTTTGACCATGCAAGATTTTTGTTGTCAGCTTTTATTGACAACACTTGTCCAGATGTTCCACCATTTGGAATTGTTCTTTGTGCAAAAGAAACAATTGCAAGTGTAGAAAGTAAGACTGTAAAAAATATTTTTTTCATGTTCATTTTTTTAATTGAATCTAAAAATCCCAGTTGTGAAGCATCTTAATTTTTGACCATTCCCAACTGCAATGATAATTGATTCATTGATTGCAAGTAAAGTTTGACCATCTTGAAATCTTTCACCAACTGCTGGGAAAAGTTCCATGTCTTCAATTCCATAATTTAAAACTTCACGAATTTTCCCAACAGTTGCAAGGTCTGTCTTGCAGCTGTCATTTGTATTTGAACAAAAATCAATCATGTTGAAGGTGTGATTCAAAACAGTTGCGCTAGCTTGACCACCGCCAACAAAAGCAACAATTCCATCTTCTTGTGAATGTAAGATATTTATGTCCATTAAAAATTGATATTTAAAATTTCAGCATTCAAATTTGCTGAAATGATTGTTTGTTGTAGTTCATTGTCTGTATAAATGTAAATAGTTCCACCAGCACCAATATTGATGACTTGAAGCACTATTTCAGCAGTGACTTCAATTAGATTGCTGACAATTTCTGCTGTGACTAAAATCATAACACACTACCATTTGCAGATGAATAAACTTCAGCAATAAAAATTTCATTCACACCATTGTTTGCAAGTGATGAAATAAATTCAGAAGAAGCTGTTTCTTGGATAAATACTTCAGCATAAATTCTTCCAACTGGAAACTTTGCTGTGATGTTTCTATTCAAAAAAATATCAATTTTGCCAGCCACGTCATTAAAAACAACTATGTCAAACAATCCAGTGTTGGTGCTTTTGTAAGTAGCCAAAACAGTTTTCTTGTTTGTTTCCTTGTAATATACTACAACAGAATAAGCATTCAATGAAGATGGTGGAATTGGATTTGTTCCATCTGTCATTGTCAACCTCACTTGTATGTCTTCACCTTGTATCATTTTTAAATATAAATATAGTTATAAGTCACAACAACATCATAATCACCAGCAGTTGGATCTGCTGTATTAGCTTGAACATAAACATCTTCATCTGGTACTAGCTGCGTGTCAGTTGAACCTACACCACTTTGCATTGTTGAATTCAACGATCTATTGACTTTTGCATTCAATATACTTGAAGAACTAAACTGTGACTTTGTTGCACCATTTGTGATTGCAACTATTGATGTGCTTGTTGCATAAGGTGTTGATGGTGGTGAAGCTTGAATGTCATTTCTGACTTCCATGTTTAAAATCTTTATTGACTTACCAGCATAGATTCCACCAGCATGTGTGATCAATGGAACTGGTGCAGAAAATAATGTCAAAACATTTGCACTTGGAAGAATTGTTGATCCAGAAAAAATCAATTGTGAATTTCCATTTATAAATGCAGCAAGTGCTGCCGCTGTCACTTCATCTGCTGTTCCTTCAGCAAGAATTGTGTCACTGTTTTTTTTGTGCGCTAAGTCAGCAGCAAAAACGCGCGTCCAAGTTGCAGCATCTGTTCCAGGTGTGACATTCACAGCTGGTGTGACATTCACAAATTTCCAAATGACACTGTCATAAACAACATAATTCTTTATAGAATTGTCATAAGTGATTGCATTGCTATAAGCATCAACATAACTTGACAAGTAATTTGCAAGAAAAGCATTGAATATTTCAATGAAGTTTCCATCAAGTTCTTCCCAAGTCAATTGACTTCCTTTTGTTGTCAAAGGTGCATTTATAACACTTCTTAAAATTATATCTTCAACAGCCATTTGTTATTTTTTTTAATAATTACAGTTACAATTTGAATATCTTCCACAAGTTCTGCAACAATATGAACTTCCAACTTTTCTATTTCCACCAACAGCTGAAACTCTTATTGAACTTTTCTGCACCCTATCTGCAACACGATTCAACCAAAGTGAATATTGACTTGAATTTCTGCAAAGATAGTCATAAACATCTGCTTGATATTTAGCAGCAGCAGAAAGTGCTTGATCAACTTGTCTTGTGATTGTTTTGTCAGACACCGGTTGTGAATCTGGTGTGATTTTTACAACATTTCCAAACGCTGTTTGATTGCTTTGTGTGTTTGCAATATATCTTGCATAGGAATAATACACAAGCATTGTTTTGATTCCTCTGTGTCTATATTGGACACCTTGATATGTATATGAACAGCCATTGAATAAGTCACCATAAATTTCAAGTGTTGGTTGTGCAGCAAAGTCAGTTTCCAATGCAATATAAAATTCATCACCAAGAAATTTCATCACATCAAATTCTTGTGCTTCCTGGATGAAAGTGTTCAGCTTTTTGGTCACATCAAGATTCATTGAAATAGGTTTCAATGCTTGAATGTCTTCAATTTTTATAAGTTGAATTATATCCATTAAGCTGTTGTTGTTTGTTTTGTTACTAATTTGACAGCATTTTCATGTGTAATTTGGAATATAATTTCCAAAGTATTAATTTTTTGATCTTCTGTCAATGTAGTATCAATCAAGATTTCTTTCAATGCTTGCAATCCACCCACACCAAGTGCTTCATATAGTGGTTTTGTTTCAGCTGCTTTGCTTTCTTCTGGTGGATAACCCAAAGATTCACGCACTTCATTTGCTGTGAAATACTTCAAGTAATCTGCACCAATTTGTGATTCTGCAACTGGTGCTTTGAATGGAATGATTGAATAGTCACCACTTGGATTGATGTTTTCTGCAAATCCAGTGAAGATTTCCTTGAAAATTTCTTCCAGAACAAGTCTGCCATCTGCTGTGTAGCCATTGAATAAAGCAGTTGCTTGTTCAATTTGACTATCACTGAAAGCATTGCCACTGTTTCTTAAAATAAGAACTGGTGGAATCAAGAAATTCAATATAATGTTTTCGCGCACAGAAGATTCTGTGAATTCATAAAGCTTTTCAACATCCTGGATTTCAATTTTCTTCAGTTCAATGTTGTCATTGTCAGTTTCTTTTTCCAGGTGGAAGAATTTCAGCGCGTCATCTGCACCTTGAAACTGTTGCAAGTTTTCATGAAACAGTTCAAGGTCTTCATCTTTTTCAAACTTGTTTGTGATGATCAAGTGTGAAGCCATGAAATTAGTTGTGATATTTCTGAACTTGAAAGTCTTTGCTTTGCTGTCAGTTTGCATGTCTTCCAGAACAGAATCAAATGTTGAAAGTGGATATTCATGACCTTCTGGTGTCCAAAGAAAAACTTGTCCTTTGTAGTATTCCCAACCACCAGCTTCATCAACTTGTTCTTGAATCACTTCTGGATTTCTGTCATAAAAGTGAAGAAAGTCAATTTTCTTTTTGTCAATCTTTTTGTTTTCTATTCTTTGCCAATCACGATAAATCGCAATCATATCTGGATGGTCTTTGTCATCCTTAGTTGTTAATCTTGCATATTGAAATGGAACATAATTCACTTCAACTGGTTCAAATAAAGCATTGTAATTGACATGAATCACAATGTATGGAAGCAATGACTTGTTCACTGCTAATTTTCTAAGCAGTTGATCAACTGTTGTTCCAGATTTATTGATCTGTGATTTGTAGAATGTTTTTTCTGTCATTCCACCGCCAATCAAGAAACGCGCTTTCATTCCAACACAAGCAGTTGCAGATCCACTTGAATTGACAATGTCAATGATTCTTTGTGGATAAGCATTGTCAATGTCATAATTCAGAATTCCATCAGTTCTGTTCAAACTGACTGAAATTCTTTTTGTGATGTCTGTGACTGTTGCTTTCAAGCTGGTTGTGTTTGAATTTAATTACTTCTTTTTTGTTTCAGCTGCAATTACTTCTTGAAGTGTTGCATTCTTTGGAAGTCCAACTGCTTTTGCTCTGTTCTTTATTTCAGTTTTTGAAACAACAACTGGAATTTCTTCTTTCTTCACTTCTTCTTTGTGTTCTTCTTTCTTTGGTTCTTCTTTTTTGGCTGCTGGTTTTGCAGTTCCAAAGACAATTGACTCCCAATCTTCTGGAAACTTTTCAAAGTTCTTGATGTGTCCTTTGTGTGACTTCAGCAATTCAATTGCCTTTTCGTCTGTCATGTTCTTTTCAGTCAAGATGGTTGTCATTGCATGAAGCATGATGACTTTTCCTTTTTTTAGGATGAATTTGTTCATTTTTATTTGGTTAATTAAGTTTAATTTTTCAACATTTAATCTTGACAACATGAAGAACAAGTCTTCAACACATTTGCACTTCTTTGACTTATTCAAGTGAATCCCAAACAGTTCATTATTTAAGTCACTTGCTGCTTTGAATTCAGCACTTGAATGTTTTTTGCGCCATGTTGATTTTGTCTTTTCCAAAGATAAAACAAAATTGATTCTTTCAGCTTGTGTGTTCATATTTTATTAAAAAAAATGCTGAATTAGTGTTCAGCATTTTTTTATGTAATCGAAATAAAAATTTGCCTATAAAATTAAACCAATGCTTCAACAACAGCAAGTGTTGTTGCATAGTCAGTGATAAACAATGTTTGTGGTTGATATGGTTCAAGACCTCTTTCATTGTCTGTTTTCAATAAGATGTTGAAAGCACCTTGTGTTTCAGCATTTGTCACATCACGTTCAATTGTTTCTGACTTCAAGCCAGCATACAATCCATAAATTTCAAAAGCAGAATTTCCAGATGTTCCCTTATATTTATTGTAAACAATGGCTGTTAAGTCACCATCTTTCATGTCTTCAATCACTTGCTTTGCTTCTGGTGAAACATCAAATGCAATGAAGTTGATTTCATGTGACCAGTTTCTGAAATATCTTCCTTTCACCATCATTGATTTTGGTGCAATTGAATTGTTCAGTCCTTGAAAAACATATCCAAGTGCAGCAGATTCAAGAACTATGTCTTCAATTACTTGTGGATTTGAAATGTTTTTTGTCAATGTTGCAATCTGTGTTCTGTTAAGAAGCACAAGTGTGTCTTCAGTTCCAGCTTGAAGTGGATTTGTGCAATCTGCACCAATTCCGCTTGCTAATAAACCACATATTTGTGTCATTTGTTTTGAATTAGAATGTTTATGAAATAGCACTGGAACAAGTCCAGTGCTTTATTTTTTTAGTATGCAACAGAAATCATGTAGTCTTCAACAATCTTTGCATCCATTAAGAATTGTGCATCAAGATAGTTGTTCTTTGTTTTCTTGTCATAGAATGGATCAAGTCCACGCAATGCTTCTTCAGATTCAACCCCAATTTGAAGATTTGCTTTTGTTGACAAGAAGATTCTGTGTGGTTGATACCAAACAGTGCCATTGTTTTGATATGCACGAATCATTCGATCCCAGAAGCTAAACTTGATAACTGGAACACCATCAAACATTAGTGTTGGAATTCCATCAATGTTTGCCATATATGAAGATTCAATTGCAGTGTAAGATTTGTATTCACGTTTCAATTGATCATAAACAGACTTAGTCACCAAGAACATTTTGTCTTCCCTGTCTGTCAAACGGATGTCAGCATTGTCAATAACATCTTGCATGTTTGCCATGATGACGCGGTTCGTTACATCTGCGGCAGTGAAAGCTTGTGCAGCATAAGACACACCAGAATTTTTTGTAATTGTTGCAGCTTTTGTTGCTGGTGTTGCAGCTACAATTGCATACATCTGTTTGAAGAAACCATCAATTGCATTGAAGAAAGTCAAGTCAGTTCCAGCAGTGATCACACCAGCTGGTGAATCAGTTGTTGTTGATGCATCAGTATCACCAAACCAAGCAAAACGCAATTTTGCTTCATCAAGTGCAACAGTAGCACGTTCTTCAATGAAAGCCATTACATCTGTATTTGTTAAGTCAGCACGTTTGATTCCTTTATTTTGTGACCATACGAAGAATGAAGCATTGTAAGTTTCCCAACATTCTTCCAAACGCATTTGAATTGAAGCTGGCATCCAGAATTTTTCAGTCATGTCAGCAGTTGCTGTGTCAGAAGTTGGATCACAACCTTGACCAGTTTTTCCAACTAAACCCAACAAACCTAAATAAGCAATTTGCTGTTTGGCAACAATACCAGTCACGATTGTGTGAACTTCACCCAAACCTGGATTGATAAAGATACTTTCAAAGATAGCTTCATTTAAAGCCATAACTTCTTTTCCATTCCATGTGATTTGCGCTGGATTTAAAACACCAAATGCAATTCCAGTTGCTGGAAGAATAACAGACACGAAAGCCAAACCAACAACCGCTGGAATGAAACTTGCTGCTGAAGTGAATGACATTGCAACACATAAAAGTGTCAATGTCAAAAATGATTTAATTGGAAATTTTTTCATGTTGTTTTTTCTTTTATTTGTTTACTGTTATTATTTATTATTGATTTATTAATTTACTTTTTATAAGAAGCTTTTCTTGCTTTCAAATCTTCAGATGGATTTGGTTCATCTACTTTTGCACCCTTGTTGAAGTTCTTCACTTCTTTTGGTGGTGTGTAGTTGCTTTTGATGTGCTTCTTGATATTTGTCAATTCAAGTTCAATTGCACTTTCATTGCTTTCTTTTTCTGCTTTTAAAGCATCAAATGAAGCTTGCAAATCAGAAACTTGTTTCTTCAATGCAGCAACTTCTTCAGAATCTTTGTTGTCTTCTGTTGCAACAGTCACAGCAGTAACTTTTCCAGAAGCATCAACTGCATAAACAGTTCCATCATTTGTTGTGTAATCACCTTCAGCTGGAACATTTCCATCAATTGTGCAAACGTCATCAACAGAAATAAGTCCTTCAACTTTTGGTGATTCACAAACTAAGATTCCTTTGTCTGTTTCCACTTCTAATTTTGCAACAACTGGTGTTGCGTCTGCTTTGATTCCAAGACCAGCTTTGATGTGAGCAATAAAGTTTTTGATTTCTTTTTTCATGTCGAATTTATTATTATTTGTATTTATTTTTTGAATTGTGAAAATTTTTGCAGCAGCAGCAAGCTTTACTTCTGTTATGAATCCAAATGACTTTGCTTGTTCAGCAGTCATGCTTGTGTCAGAATCCATCATTGAAGCAATATCTTCGCGCTTTGCATTTGTTTTTGAAACATAGAAGTCAATGATTTTGTCAGTTGCCGTCTTCACAGCATCTGCATATTTCTGAAGTTCTTCAGCATCACCCATTGCACCACCCCAAGCATTATGTATGAAGAAGGTTGAATTTTCTGTCATTTCTCTGGTTGATCCAGCAAGTGCAGCAATGGTTGCAATAGAAGCGCACATTCCTTCAATGATTGTTGTGATCTTTTTTCCAGAAGTTGCAAGGATGTCATGAATTGCAAATCCTTCATCAACGTCACCACCTTGTGAATTTATATGAATGACTAATTCTTCAGCACCAGAATTTGCAGAAACGAAATCAGCAACTTGTTTTGCTGAAACAATTCCCCATTCCGCTGCAAAAGCACCAGGTTCATTTGCTATACATCCATAAAGATAAAAGTGAACTTTTTTCATTTGAAAAGATTGCATGACTTTACTATACAAATACAAAATTAAATAACATTTGAAAAGTTGTATTGACTTGATTTTGTCAGTTTGGTTTTTTATTGTATAATTGCAACATGAAAATCAATGTGCTTTGTCTTGGAAATAGTGTTCACAGATATGTGGTTGACAATGACACAACCATTGGTGTGAATGATGTCAACAAACTATTCCCAGATACACCAGTTGACTATCTTGTTTGTGTTGACCTTCCTTCTGCATTTACAAAAGAAAGACTTCACACAATTGAAAATACACCATGCAAGAAATTCTTTGCACCTTTTGATGAATGGAAGCACCACAGCAAGTTTGAAAAGATAAAGCTTGCAAATGGAAGAAGCAATCTTTCAAAATTAAAAGATCCAGAACTTGTTTGCTATTCAAATAATTCAGCTTTTGTTGCTTGTATTATGGCATACAAGCTTGGTGCAACAGAAATTGTTTTGTATGGTGCTGACTTTACAAACCATCCAAACTTCAAAGGCTCTTCATTCAATAGAGCCATTGAAGATTTCAGATGTTTATATCAGTTTTTTAAAGAAAATAAAATCAAGATGACTGTTCCCTTAGAAAGTATGCTTGCTTTGTTTATTCCAAGTTTTTAATATGACACACACATACACTGGAAATGAAAGGAACAGACCTACATGCACAAACGAAAAGTGCAAAAGGTTAATGCAAATTAATGTGATGAAAGGTGGAAGGATTATTTCCTGGAAGTGTATTTTTTGCAAAGATGTTTTGATTGAAGCTTCAGCAATTGAAGTGCATCAAATTCTGAAATAGTTTGGAACAGCCTTCAAGCCACGCCCACCAAAATATGCAAGTTTGCTTTCAATAGTTGCATTCACATATTCATCCAAATAAATTTTTGCTTTGTCACCCCACCTTGAAGATGCTGCTGCATTGTTGAATTTGTTTTCAATGTCATTCCTTATCATTGAATAGTGGTGCAACATGATTTCTTCTTCCTTAAACAAATACATTGAAGAATCTGTGTTGATTCTGACTGAAGGATCAACAAGAAGTGACCACTTCTTTTTCACATATTGTGTTTGTCTTTGAAGCTTGCAAATAAATGGCATGTAATAGGATTCAATTGGTTCAATTTGCCATGTCACATTTTTGTAATATGTAAACATTGAAGTCAATGTCACATCAAAATCACCATCAACAGCTTTCTGTTTTGCTGAAATGAATTCATCTGTTCTGTAAAAGTGATCAACAGCAGAAAGAAAAAAGTGTGTGCATTCTTGCTGCTTCAAGAATTGAAGTCCAAGATTGTGCTTGTTCAATTCATTTGTCTTTGTGTCAATTCCAAGATTTGGAATGAATGGAATGATGTGAACTTTCTTTGAATCAATCAATTGGTGTTGAACAATTTCTGCAACTTTATATCTGACATATTCATCTTTGAAACCTCTATTGCTTGTTTCTTGATACACAATGACAATGACATCAACATCATTGTAAATTTGTTCAATAGACTTTTTCAATAGTTCAATCCCATTGAATACTGTATAAATTGCACCAAGCTTCATTTCTTTCTGTTTGCTTTTTTTAGTTCTTCTTTGATTCTTCTTCTTCTTTCATTTCTTGTTTCAACACTTCCAAAGCAAGGAATGTCTTTTTCTAGTGGAACAATTACTGTGCATGTATTTTTTTTCATTTCTTTTTTCTTGCTATTAAAAAGATTCTTTCATTTTTGTTGTTTGTACATTTGCCAAATTGACCAGATTCTTCCACAGAATATCCACATGATTCAACCAGGTCAATCAATTCTTCTTGTGTGAAGTGATTGATGACAGTTTTATCTGGCTTGTAAAAATCATTTTTGTTGTCTTCAATCCAGCTTTTGTTTGGTGTTATTACAATGATTCTTCCAGTGTTCAGTGACTTTAAGACAGAATCAATGTCTTCAATGTGTGCAATTGAGTGTAAAAAATATACAACATTTACTTTTTCAAATGGTGAACAATAGTCAAAATCTGGAAGGAATTTTGTCTTGTCATAACCCATGAATACACTTGAAGTTCTTGCATTCAGAAACTTCATTGCAGTGTTTATTCCACATCCATAGTCCATGACAAGCTGTGAATCATTTCCAAGAAGTCTTTTCAAGAAGCGCACTTCTGAAATGTATTTTTCAGTGCTGTTGAATTGCTTCAGCTTGTCTTTATAGTCCATAAATTCTTTTTAAAAAGTTTCCAGTTGATTGATATGAATGGAATTCATTCACCCATTTGAATGTGTCATTCTTCAGATTGTTGATTTGAAAGTCTGTCAAAGATAGCAGATATTTAATTGCTGCTTCAAGACTTCCATATTCTTCAATCAAAACAAGTGGTGGTTTTATTCCATAAGTCTTTTCATAAACTGAAACAGTTGAATGATTTGTGATGACAATTTTTGCAAGTGAAGCTGCTTCAAGTGTTGTGATTCCCCAACTTCCATATTTTTTTCCACCTTGTTCTGCTGAATTCATTTCAATGTAAACATCACAAGACTTCATCCTTTCAAGTTGTTCTGGATGTGAAACACGTTCTGAAGAATAATCAAAAAGAATCTTTTCAGATAGCTGGTCAATTGTTCTGCAAATGTTGTGTGAACCTTTCACATCTGGATTGCTTGGATAATGTGCAAAGAGCAAAGGCTTAATGAAGTGAAGTGATTCTTGTCCAAGAATTTCTGTTGCGCCAACAATATAAGTTTCATTCTTTGATCCAAGTCCAGCAAATTCACCAAGTGCAATGAAGCTTCTTTCAACAAATAAATTGAATAAAGCATTGAACTTTGCTGGTTGTTGTCTGTATCTTGTGCCAGTATGATAGACAACTGTTCTTTTCCCTTTGCAATATTTTAAAAGTGAAGAATCTGAATGGAAGATTTGAATTAAATCTGCTGAAGAAATTGCTTGCTTCAAATTATCTTCATTCACAATCTTGCTTTCACTTGCATAATTGAACACATGTGGTTGAAGCTTAACATCAAAACAATTTGTACCAACAGAACGCAAAGCTTTTGCATTGTCATGTGAAAAGTTTGCATAGTCATCACAGCAGATGTTCAGAATTTTCATGGTGTTGGTTTGATGTATAATGGTTTTTTATTCCTTTGAATTATAATGTTGTAAATTTTCCGCTTGTATGCAGCACCCAATCTTTTCAAACTTCCACCAGGAAGATTTTCATTGTAAATATAAATATATTCCCTTATCAATCCAATTCTTTTTTTCCCACACATTTCAAGACAACTGAACATGACTTCAGATTCTGTTGTTGTGTTGATCCACATTCCATTGATTTTGAAATCTGTTTCTGGAATCATGTCAAACAGAAATTTCTTGAATGTGTTTGGTGCTGTGCTTCTATATTTTACCTTCCTATAAGACCTATCAATGTGTGTCTGTTCATCAAATTCAAGTTGAAAGTCTTCTGGAAGTCCAATCCCGTTTTGATTCTTCCAATTCCCATAAGTCATCCAAACACCTTCTTCATACTTCTTTGCAATTGTTTCAAGCGCGTTTGGAAGTAAATGGTCATCAAGTCCAAGAAAAACAACAACTGTTTCTGGTGAAGAAGCATGTCTTTTGATTGCATCATATCTTCTTTTTGCAGCACCATTGTTTTGTGGATATGCTTCACAGATTATTCTTTTGTCCCTTCCCGAAAGTCTTTGCAATTCTGTCTGTGTTCCATCAATGCTTCCATCACTTATCAAGATAGCTTTGAAGTTCTTATGTGTCTGTTGCACTAAGCTTTCAAAGCATTTATGAACATACCTTCTGCAATTGAAACCAGAAGCAACAATCAAAAAATCTTGCATAATAACCAAATAATGAACCACCATCCAAGTGCAGAAACACCAAGACAGATCAAAAATCCTTTTCTTATATTTTTAAATTTGTTTTCCTTCATAGAAATTGAAGCTTTTTTTGTCAATAACAGAATTCAAATATACAAAATCTTTGTCATCTTTGTCATAAGGGAATGAAAGAAGATGTCCTTTGCCACCACAACTTCCTATTCCGTGTTTTATTCCAAGACAAATTTGTTCACTTGGAATGAATGCTGCTTTCTTCATTTTTGATTTCCACAAGTAAACATCAAAAAAAGCTTCTGTGTCAGCACAAAATTCATGCTTCAACACTTCACTTGTCACCATTGAACAAAATGCACTGGAACGCGTTGGGTGAATTAATTGCTTGTATTTTTTTAGTCCTATGTGATAATAAACAGAAGTTCCAATCCCAAGCAAGTCTGGTCTTGAAAGTTGTTCCCACTTCTTCAGCATCTGTTCAATGTAGTCATTTCGATACCAGTCATCATTTTCAATCATGAAACAAACATCACAGTCATATTGATTGAAGATTCTTTCAAATCCTTTTTTATAGCGCCATGTAATATCACAACCATCAATTCCGCTGTTTTCATTTACAAGACAGATGTGATCTGGCTGGATGCTTTGGCGTTCCATCATGTCAAGACAATGCGCTAAAAATCCAGGTCTGTCATTTTTATCTGGAATTATTACACCAATTTTTAGCATTGTGTTTGATTGAATTTGATTGCTCTGAAAACAGTTCTTTCAAGAATCTTGAATTCTTCAGCAGTGTTTGAAACAGATTGCATGACACAGTTCTTTTCACGTCTGTTCTTTTCCAATTCTTCCAAATAGAATTGATATATTTCAAAATATGTCAACACCTTGACTGGAACAATTCCAGTGGAAACAAGTTCTTTCAATCTGCTTTTTCCAGATGTAACCGACTGCTGTTGCATTTCTAGTAGTATTTTATAAATCATAAATCCGCGCGCGCTTCAACTGTTGACACTTCAGAAGTTTTCTGACTTATATCTTGAACAAAAACAACTGGCTGTGGAAGACTTTGTGCAACAACAAAAGCTTGGTTCTGTGCAGCAATCTGTTCATCAATGTTTCCAGAAAGACTGTTTACATACATACCACCATCAACAACCCCACCACTTGCAAAACCTGGAACACCAATCTTTTTGAATGTGTTTGATCCACCAAGCATTCTTTGTTGTCTTTCATTCAGAATGACTTCACCAGTTTTCACTGTTGCAAGAAGGTTGTCACCATTGCTTCTTCTTATTGACTTACCATCACCAGAAGAAATCTTTTTCCCACTCAATGCTTTTCCACCTTCAGCAAATGCTGGTGTTGGTTGTGATTGAATGACTGCTGCTTCAAGCGCACCAGTAGCCAAAGCAAGTGCAACATAAGCTGCAATTTCATAGGGTGTTGCAGCATTGAAAGCTGTCATCACACCTTGTGAAGTTTTGATTGCAACTTGAATCAATGCAACTTTCTTGCTTTCTTCAAATTGCTTTTTCTTGATGACAGATTCTTGTTTTGCAGCATCCAACTTTATTCTGTTGGAACGCGTTTGAAATTCGTCTTGTGTTATGATGCCAGCATCTGCTTGTGCTTGAAGATTGTCAATCTTTACTTTTGTTTCTTCTTCAATTCCAATGATTTCTTTTTCACGCGCGTTTGCTCTTATCTGTGCACCTCCATCAATGGCTGTTTTTGTTGAATCAAAGCTTTCTTGTTCAAGCCTTTTGATTGAATCTTTAAAAGCCTTTTCAGCTGCTTCTTTCTTTTTAATGTCAGCAAGGTATTCATCTGTCACAGCATTAAGACTGTCAAGCTTTATCTTTTCAATTTCATCTTCTGAATCTTGTGCAGCTTTTATTCTTGGTGCATCTGACTTGATTTGGTCTTGAACAGCTTTGTCAAATTCTGCTTGTTTAATTTTAGCATACTTTGCACGAATGTCAACAACTTGCTGTTCATAAGTTTCTTGCTGTGACAACCATGCTGTGAACTTCACATCATTGTCAGCTTTTGATTCTTTAATTTCTGCAAGTCTTCTTGAATGATCAAGTACTGCTTTTGCAAGTTCACGATCTTCCAGGTTTTGAATCAATTCAATTTGTTGGTCTTGAACTAAAAGCATGTACTTTTTATTTTCTGCAAGACGTTCTTCATTGAATCTTCTTATTTCATTGAGTGCATCTTGATTTTCTTTCACCCTTTTTGCCGTTACTTCAGACACAAGTTTTGCATCTTCTTGAAAGGATTTTATTTGCAAGGCTGACTTTTTTTTGATTGAAGTGGAATTTGCTTCTGATATGTCTGCAATGCTTTCTAATTGTTTTGTCCTTAATTCATCCAGCTGTTTCTTTTGGTCATCATTAAGTCCAGAAATTGTTGCTTGTTGTTTTTCTAGCAATTCAATTTGCTTGTCTATTACAAACCTTTTTAGTTTCAAAGACTTCATTTCAATTTCTTCTGAATCTTGTCCAGCCGCTTTTCTGATTCTGGCTTGTACAGCATAAAGTGTTTCAAATCTATCTGAAACCTTTTGCATGTTGTCCAGTTGTGTTTGTGTTGATTCTTGTGATGCTTTGCCTACAAAATAAAATGCTGCACCAATTGCTGCAAGTCCAGCAATGATCCAAACAATTGGAAATTCCAACATTGCTGCTGCCATTTCATATATAGTAACTATAAAACCTTTTGCACCAGCAATTGTGTCTTTAAATGAAATACCTTTTGCAATAGCACCAAGTCCTTTTGCCTTTTCAGCGGCACCAGCAAAATCTAGGTTTCCCAAATCTTTTCCAACTAATCCAAGTACATTCTTAAATTTTTCCAACCCAGAACCAGAAGCCATTGCTTTTGTTGCATCACTTACATCATTGATTTGATCTTGAAGTTTTCCAGCCTTTTCAGCTGCCTTTTGAAACTCTTTTGAATCAACACCAGAAACAGCAGCAATTCCAATCATTTCTGATTTTGTGGCTTTTAATTCTGCTTTCAATTCTTTCAATGCACCAGCATAGTTTCCTACATTTCTTCTGTTGTCACCAACTTGTGATTCATTTGCTTTCAATGTTTCTGTCAATGCAGAAACTTGTTTTCCCATTTCAATTCCAGCAGAAGAACTTGTTCTTTCTTCAGCAGATAGTTTGTTGTATTGTGATGTCAAGATTGAAAGCTGTGCGCGAAGTTGTTCATTTGAACCAGCTTGTGATTGATTTGCTTTGGTTATATCTTGAACGGTCTTATTGTTTTGTCGCAATTCATTATTCAATGAAGTCAATTTTTCTTTGTTCTGTTGATACTCAATTGACAATTCTTTTCCAGAAGCCTTCAGTTCTTTCTGTGTCTTTTGCAATTCACTTGCTTGCTTATTCAATTCAACTGATTTCTTGGTGTATTCATTTACATCAAGATCAATTTTTATGATTATGGTTTTTTCAGTGTCTGACATTTACTTGCTGCATTTATAGTAGTTATTGACTATTGTTGGAACACCATTGATTGTGTCATTGTAAGTGTTTGAAGTTGAATTCATTCTGTCAAGGTCAGAATCACAAAACTTGTTTCCATTAATTTCAAAAGTTGAATCATTGTGGGAATAGTGTTCAATATAATTGCACACACCACATGAATGCTGTTCTTCCTTCTTGCATCCAGAAAACAAACATACAAATGCAAGTATGATTGTAATAATAATTAAACCAAGATACACATTTCTTTTCATCTTTATAGTCTTATAAGTTCAACTTTTGTTGGTTCACCGCCTTTGTAGCTTTCAATCTTATTCAAATAAAAATATCCATTCACCTGGATGTCATCTTTGTGAACATCAAGAAAAATTGGTTCAATGAAATCAATGTCTGAAATATCCACAGCATTCAGATTGAAGAATGTTGATATTTTTTTGTACTTGTCAAGTATGTTTTGAACTACTTCATAATTGTCAAGAAGTGATTCACCAGTTGGAAACTTATAAAAACTTAAAGTAGCATTAAAAGCACCAGCAAAACGCGCACCAGAACTTGTTGGATAATAAACAGTGACACCACCAGAAGTGTAAAACCTTGTTAAAAGAAGAACGCGCGGTGTAAATTTGTCAATTGAAAAGTCATCATTCTTGTATGGAATTACACTGTCATAAGTTCCAGAAAAAGGAAGTGTCACAACAGTTGTTTCTTCATTCAGTGACATGTCATCAACTTCAAGTGTTCCATCTGTGCTGTAAGTGTAATTTTCAGCAATCTTTGCAATCATGTCAGCATCATTTGTGTACTTGAAAAGATTCTTTCTACCAAAAGCAGTGTCACGATATGACACAGAAAAACCTTTCTTCACATCAATCTTGTTTGACCAGTCCTTTGCATTTGGAATGTTTGCAGTAATGTCATTCAACTTGGTAAGTGTCACAACCTTTGTTGCTGTGTTTGTTTGTGGAATGCAACAATATTGATTCAAGATTCCCTTGACAAAATCCTTCTGCTTCATATCGTGCATGATGTCTGACATTGTTATTGATGCACCAAGATAAGGAACAAATCCAGGTGCAGCACTAGCATAAAATACAGAACCAGCAAGATAAGCAAACTTATACAGCCCTATTGAAGAATAGGTTTGTGCAAATCTAATTTGAATTTGATCACCAATTCCAAGTGTTTGACCACCAATTGAAACTTGAAATGTGTAAAATCTTTCATCACCAGTTCCAATGTCAAGATTTGGATTGATTGCATCTGCGTCAAGAATTGTGACTGTTGTTAAGTTCACAATCTCCATTGATGCAATGTCAGCAAACTGTGAACCAGAACCAGTCAAACCAAAGCGCATTGGAATCACAGCTGTGAATCCAGCAGTCATTGCTTCTGTGACAGTATAAATTCCACCTACAATGTTTCCAGAAGAAGGGAATCCAATGTTGTAAACTGAAGTAACTGGTGAACTTATAATGGTTGAAATGTTATTGTCAGCAACAAGTGTTGTCTTGCTGTTTTGTGCTTCTTGCCATGCTTCATTTTGATTGAAGTTGGTTGAAAGTATTTCATTGATAAAGTAGTCATCAAGCAGAAGATCACCAGCAAGTGAGTAGCCAATGTCAGAAAAGATTCTTGTGAATAATGTGTGAATGAATATGAAAGCAGCACGTCCCATGTTTGAAGGTGTCAATGCGCTTCCCACCTTTCTGAAGTCAACAGAAGGATAAATGAAACCATCTGTGTTTGTGAATGAAGCTGTGACTGTTGCTATGTCAAAGCTGTGATCCAAGTCAGACAAATCAAGGTCTTTCAGTGTCTTTGATTCCATCAATGCAAATGGATCTGTGTTTCCAGAATAAACTGAAACCTGATAACCTTTTGAAAAGCTTTGGATGACAACAAAACCATTTGTGATGACTTCAATTCCATCTTCAATATACTTCACACCATTGATTTGATATGGAATATTTGTGTCTGAATTGATGTTGCTTGAACTTTCAAGTGCTGTTTGATTTGATGGTGTTCTTGGAACAAAGAATTCATTTGTGAATGAACCTTGTTTGTTTTCCAAGTTAGTCAATGTATAAGCTTGAACTGTCAAACCAATTCTTGACTGGTCTGAAAGTTCAATGAATGAATCATTGATATAAAGTTCTTTAATCATTTAACAACTGACATTGACTTTTGTTGAATCACTTCTTCTTTCTTCCACAGTTTTTTCCATGAATACTTCAAGCGCACCCATAGGAATATGAATTTATATTGAAATTCGCGTCTTTGTCTTTGTTGTGATGTTTTGTCTTCAACAATGAAAACAATTCTTAAAATTGCAGCCTTTTCTTCTGGTGCAATTGGCTTTGTCACAATGTTTCTATATCCATCACGTTCCCAGATGTTGCGCCACGATTCATGTGCTAATACAAAAGCACCATATTGTTTGTTTACTTTTTCAACCAAGCGCACCCATTCATTGCAAAATGATTCATAAGTCTTTTTGACTTCTTCTTCTTCTTTGTCAAGTACTTGAAGAAGAAAAGCATGTGTCATTTTTGCAAGGTGTTTTTGATAGTGATTATTGAAAGCACTTTTTGACAGAATTTTTTTCATGTTTTATTGTCCTTGTATGTTTATTTTTGGAAGCAACAAGCTGAATTCAATTTGTGCTTTTGTTTGATTTGTTTCTAGTATCTTGAATGTTCCTGGTGCAACTTTCACGCGCATCCATTGTGGATCTTCTGTTGTCCATGTTTCTGGATTCATTAACATTGCAACATCAATTGATCTTATTAGTCCTTTCAATCCTGGTGCATCTGAAGGTTTCACACCAATTCCCAAGTCTTCAACATCAATGTATCCACCAACAATCAATGATGGTTGTGATTCTTTGTCAAGTGTTTCTTGATTGCTGAAGGCATCTTCAAGTTCACCAATGTATGGAAAAAATTCAGAGTTGACACCAGAAGATTCAACTTCTGTTTGGACTGTTGCAAATAGCCAATAGTTTATTCCACCATTTGTTCCACGCCACTGCAAATAAACTGGATTTGTTTTGCAGTCACAGTCAATTTTTACTGTTTTAACTTCTGTTATTATTGCCATGTCTTTATAATTTAACGCGCATCACCTGGATCAACTTCAATTGGACCACATAATTCTTCAACATAATCTTCAGCAACATAATCTGTCAGAACATATTCCCTACATGCAACACCATCAGTTTGAAGCCACACATCAACTTCTTTTGTTGCACAGTCATAATCTTCTTCAAGCATTAATCTGTTCACTTGTTGCAAATAAGATGGATCAAGGTCAAAAGAATTTGTTGAAACAGTTCCATCATTGATGTCTTTTTGTTGTTCAAACTTCACCAGCTGTGAACCAGCAACAGCATCTGAATAAATGAATGACAAGCTAAATGGATAACCTGGAAAATATGTGGGCTTGTTGAAATCTGAAAGAAACTTTGCTTTTGGTTCTGTTGTGAAGGCTGTGTCAAATGGAACATATTCACCCATGTTTGAACCATAGACTTGTTGAATCTGCTTTGCTGCATTCACATAGTAGTACAAATTTACAGAACTTATTCCACTCCAAGAACCAGTTGTTCCAGTCCAGTATTCACGATATTGAATATTAAATTGACCACCTTGACTTGCATCACTTTTGTTCAGTTGGTTGTATTTGAATGTATCTTGATATGAAACAATTGTCTTCAGAAATGCAGCTGCATCAACCTTCAAAAGTCCAGTTTCATTTGGTCTGTTGATTGATGTTCCTATTTCAAAGTAGGCTGGTGTTTCATCAACACCATAGATTTTTGTTTCAACATAGTAATTTGGACGCGCTGAAACAAAGTTAATGAATCCACCAATTCCAGTTGATGTTGATGTTGCAACATAATTAACTCTGATTATTGAATATGGCAATCCAGAATAAATGATTGCTTGTATTGTTCCAGTACCAACATGTACGCCAGAAGAAAAGTAAACCGTATCACCAACAGATCCTTCAACTGTTCCATTTATTTGCAATGTTACAATTGAAGAAGAATAAAAAGCAACAGACTGAAGTGTTTTATCTTTTCTTTGCATTTCAAACTGAATTGCATGATGAACAGCATTCCACTTTGAAACTTCAGAAGATTGTCCATTGACAACTTTGCTTGGATATTTGGAAATATTAATCATTTCAATCTTTTTATAATGTCAGATTCAACTTCAATGGCTTTATTTTTTACTAGCATAGCAACAAGCAAATCAATTCTTGCATCTGTTATGACTGTTTTGAATAAGTCATTGCCACCACCCATTTGATAAAGCCTTGTTCCTTTTCTGTGAATTGATCTGCTAATTAAAAAAGCAAGCGTTTCAATTGTCATTCCTTCTTCTGGTTGAATTCCTTTATTTTGAATCCATTCCAGAATGATTTCATTCAAATCTGGATCACCTTTTGTTGCAGAAGCACTTGTTGGTCTTCTTCCATCAATCAATGTCACAAGACTTGCATTGGCTGTGATTTCAAAACCAGTGTCATAAACACGATTTGAAACACTTTCAGCTGTTTTGCCAGTCACCTTTGGAATTGCTTCTTTTATATCAACAACCAAAGCATTTGAATACTGTTTTAGTATTTCAATTGTTTCCATTATGTCAAACAGACTGAAGCAGTGATTGTTGGTCTTATATCCATTTGAACCAATATCCCAGAACAACAAACATCAAAAATGCACTTCACACGATTTGCTGAAGCAATCTTTGTAATTTCAAGAATTCTGTTTCCGTTTGCATCTTTGTTTCCTTGAATCCTTGAAATCCATTCACGCATGGCTGTATTTGCTTTTTCAAGAACCACTTCATGTTGTGAACCATCCCAATCCAATTCAGATTTGTAAGCAATGAAAACTGTCAATGGATATGTTTCACCTATGAATCCAGATTTTGGTGTGTCATAAATTACAGAAGGTAAGTCATAGCAGATCACTGGAAACTGTGCTTCATCAATCTTCACATTTTGCCAAGCATTTGTTCCATAGATTGAAACAAAGGTGTCACCATTTGAATTCATTGCTGCTGTGATTGTTTCAAGTTCTGCTTTCATTGGTTCTTTGCTCTTATTATCTTTTCATAATTGCGTTTGAACTTTGCTTCAAGCAAAGTTCTTTTGAGTTTCAAAAATACTAAATTATAGTTCAACTTCACAATTTGTTCATATTTTAATATGTCACCATGTGCCAATGAATCAATGATGTTCTGTGAACCAAACTGACTGAACATATCAATTCCAGCGCGCCTTTGTTCATCTGTTGTGGGGTTTGACAATTCTGCTTGTTCCAATTTAATAAGTTTTTTCAGCTGTGAAAAGAAGAAATTTGCAACTGGATAAATTTCACACAGCTTCAATTTGTTAATAAGTGGAATCTTTGCAAGTGCTTTTGAATAATCAAATTCTTCACCAGTTAATGCTGGTTGAAGATATATTGCAATAGCCTTTTCAACTTCATTTGGTTTGACTTGTTCTTGCAGCAACAACTTTTGTCCAAAGGTTTCATTCTTGATGTCAATGTTGATTCTTATTTCAACACCTTCAATTGTGATTGTTCCTGGAAGCTTCCAGTCTTCTGGTTCAAATGGTGTTTGCATGAAGAACATGAATGGAAGCAACTGATTCAACAGTGCTTCATTCACATTCATCCCAGAAAGAACAGAAGCAATGTGCTTCAAGTCTGTGGAATTTTCAATCTGTTTCCATTGTTCCATTGTAAGTTCACCCCACATTTGCGGAAAAGAAAACTTGACTTTATTTGCTTTAAGATGAATCAATTTCTTCTAGTCACATGTGATCTGACACCACTTCCAAATGGTTTCAGTTCAAAATATTCGCGCATCATTAAAACGTCACGCCAATCTGGTGAACGTCCAATCAATTCTTTGACTTTTTCTTTTGGAATTATCTTCACTTTTCCATCCAAGTCTGTTTTGTATGACTGAATACTTTCAATTTCTTCAATGATTTCTTCTTTGTGTTTGTCAGACAGTTCTGCTGCAAAATGAATTCCATTTGCATTCACGCGGTTTGCGAAGTACACCACACACTGTGCTTGAAGGTTCTGAAAGTTTGGTTTGTCCTTCAGTCCTTCATCAATTGGTGAAGAATTATTCACAAAGCCTTTGATTCCACAATTATCAACTACACCACCACCAACACCATCTTCATCTGCAATCACTTGAAACTTTGGTATTACATGCTTTATTCGTAGTGCATTGATGCAATCTTGAATCTGTGTTGTTCTTGACTTGTCAAACACATGATATTCAATCACAGTCCAGTCATTCCAAACAACAATGATTGCTTTGTCACTTCCAAATCTGGCAACATCTGCTGTGATGAATTTTTTTCCAGATGGTTTGACCTGGTCATTGGTGAAGATAGCAAGAATGGAATCATATTCACACAGTGCATTTGGATTGTCATCATATTCCCAATTCCCAAGCAACAGACGCTGTTTTTCATTCCTTGACAAGATTCTTTCTAGGTTCAACAAGTATTCCTTTGACAGCATCTTGTTGTCTGTTGGTAGTGCTTGAATGAATCTTTTCCAGTGTTCAAGTGTTCCTTCTTTGTATGGTTTATAAACGTCACGATATAAATAGTTTTTTGAAGGATTGCAAGTCTGAAGAAGTTTTCCATTGATTCCATAAAGGTCATTTTTCCAGCGTCCAATGGAAGCTTGAAGATTGTTCTTTGCTTCCAGTGTAAATTCACCAGCTTCTTCAATCCATCCTCTTGTCATTTGCATAGAACCAAATCTGTAAAAATGTGGATCACTTGGAAGATATTTGGCATCCAGAAGAAACACCTTTGATTTGTTGTATAGTTCAAAGAAGTTGTCTTGTCCATTGTATTTGAAGTATTCTTGTCCTACCTTCCAAAGCTGCAAGACTTCATGAATGGATGGAATGGTGAACTTCCTTATGTCATTCAGATTCTTTCTTGCAATGAAGTAGTGTGTTTCGGGATAAATGAAAGCATCGCCAAATATTAATGAACAACCAGTGAATGACTTTGCAGAACCTTTTGAACCACCATAAGTGATTTCAGTCACTGTGTTGTCAATCCATGCTTGAACACATTCTTTTTGTTTCAGATTGTCTTTGGTGTCAAAAAGTAATTCCATGCTATTTTTTAACTGTTTGATTTTAAAACAATTAGTCTTGTTTCTTCAGTAGCTGAAGACAGCTTTTTTTTACTTGACTTGCATTCCAGTGATTTGCTGAAGTCCAAGTGTTCCAGAAACTTCTGTTTGAACCTTGTCACCATAAGATTTTGGTCTTCGTTTGGAAGCCATCCATCTGTAATGCTGTGCTAATTCACGCGCTTTGACCAATGACCATTGATTCATTCTAGCTTTGATCATGATGTCTTCAGCCATTTCAGCAAAGGTGTCAGCAGATGTGTTCATTGCTTCGCGCACACGCGCGGAATGTATGTCACTAGATGCGAAGTTATGAAGCACCATCAAGTCAACCTTCAGCTTCTTTGCCATTGCACGATAAGACAAACCATCAATGATCATTCTTAGAATCACATCAATGTCCAGGTCTTTCTTCTTTGTCTTGGTGTTTGGTTGGGCTGCAAGGAACTTCTTCACTGTTGGGTGAAGAACTAGCTTCTTTGTTCCTTTTGGCTTTTGTGAAACATTTGGCTTTGACTTCTTTGGTTGTTTTGACATTGTAGGTGGTTTTTGCGAGGTTTGAAGAACTTTCTTGGTTTGTTTGTTCTAGTGTGTCAGAATCCATCCATCATTCCATCCTAGTTCTTTTCTGTACTTCCAGAAACTTCCATTGACATTTCCAAAGTCAAAACCACATTCATCAATGATTCTTCCATTTCTGACTGAAATCCATTCACCTGGTCCAAAGAAGGGATGTGTAAGAAGAAGACCTTCTTGCATCTTTTCAATTGCTTGTTCCTTTGTGAATATTTGGGTTGTGGTGGTTGTTTGTGACATGGTTTGTTTCTTTGTTGCAAAGATAATCAATTGAAAGATGAAATCAATTTTTATTTATAAATATATTATTTATTTATTACTTTCTTTCTTTAATGCTAAAGGGGTGCTTGTAGCCACCCTATTGAATAGGCTAAAAAAAGACAGTTTTATTCTGTTTGCTTGAAGAATAATTGAAAATTTTGTATTTGATTATCAACACATTAAGCATTCTTTATGAAAATAATCACAAAAAAACTTGACAAGTCATAAAATAAAAGTAATTTAGCACCGAATTAATAATAAAACAAAATCATGATACAAATATCACAACCAGAAAAAACAGTTTTAGTTCACTATGGAAAACTACTTCAGATGAACATGATTGAACAAGGAAGATCAAAAGAATTTGTGAAGACACTTCTTGGATATGCTTCTTATGACACACTAAATTCACGTTTAAAGGATGCAAAGTTTTCCTTTGATGAATTGAGAATGCTAACTGAAAAAGGTTTGTTGTAATGGGAACAGCGCTTTTATTCATTGCACTAATAGCATTGTATGCAATGCTAGTGACAATCCAAATAAGAAAGGACAAAAATGAAAAGTGAAACAACACCACACACCATCTTGTCTGTTCACTATGGAACGCATTCAGCAAATAGGGTGACAACCATTGAAGAATTCAACAAGGATGCTGAATTTATGATTAAAGTCAAAGCACTGTTCCTGGAAGCAGAAATGAGGTGGCGCAATGATCCAACTGAATTCAGAAGATCTGTTGCAGATAGGGTGAAGAAATGGTGCTTCACCAAGTCAAATGAGTTGAGAAACAAACACTGGAAAAAAACAAATTGAAATGGAAACACTTTTGAAAGATCTTTTAAGGCTTGAAGAACAGTTGAAGAACTTGAACCCACATTCAAAAATGAAATGTGTCATCACAGCAAACAGTGTTGGTGAACTTGCAGCAGTATCACAGTGCAACAGATTCAAGAAGTTGAAAGTTTATTCACCATTTCAACAGTCACCAACACAAGACTTCTTTTTCTTTACCTATGCTTTACCAGAAAGACCAAACACAATAATTGTTGTCAAAGCAAAACTTCAATAAAATGACACACCACACACTTGAATTCATAAACAAAAAGGACATAACAGAAACATTCAACAAGTTCTGTGAACAAGTTTACTTTGGAAGAAACATTCTTTTGATGGAATCAAAGATGCACACAATGAAATTTCTTGCTGAAGTTTCAAATGTAAGGATGCACACAGTTGTTCAATGTTATGACAATGCTTCACAATTTACTTTTCTGAACTAATATGGAAATACAAACTAAAATTGAACTTGAACTTCCAAGATTTGAAGGTGACAAGTATGCTGAAGAATTAGCACTTTATGAATCAACCAAGAAGAATAAAGACTTTCATCCAGTCTTCTTCTGCTTTCTTCCAAGCACAAAGAAATTTTCTGCAACAAGGTTTGCAAGTGAAAGCCTTCTGAAATCTTTTGGCTTTCAGATTATACACCACCAAGAATAATTGTTGATTTTCTTACATGGTGGTGTGAATTGGTGGCGAAAGTGAAGGTTCTTTGGATGAACAAGGAAGCCAATTCAAATGAATTAATAATTAAATAAAACATGAAAAACATGAAAACAACAACAGAAATCACCAAAGAAATTGACAGCAAGGTTCTGTCAGTTATTGGAAGCAAAAAAATTGCTGGATTTGAAAAAGCACACCTGGTTGCAAGCGCAATTGAACATTTGAAAACAATGTTGACACCAGAATACATGAAACCTATTATGGCGCTGCAAGGAAACAAACTAGGTTTCAGAACAGACAAAGACAAAGTTGGTGGATATGACATGACTGTTGTTAAGAACTGTTTGATTGAAGCTGTTCTTGTTGGACTTCAACCAACTGGAAACCAGTTCAACATCATTGCTGGCAACATGTACCCAACAAAAGAAGGATGTGGATATTTGCTAAACAATTTTAATGGACTGAAGTTTGAAATCATTTGTGGACTTCCAAAAGTAAATTCAGATAAAACTGGTGCAGCTGTTGATGTGAACATTAAATGGACACTGAATAATGAATCAAATGAAAAAGTGATTCCAATTCCAATCAAGATTGATTCCTATGCTTCAGTTGATTCCATCATTGGCAAAGCAACAAGAAAAGGACGGGCATGGCTTTTGTCAACAATCACTGGTGTTGAAATTACAGATGGTGAAATTGAAGATGCAACACACACAGTTGTTTCTTCTGAAACACCAGAACAAAAGATCAAGAAATTAAAAGACTTGAAAGCTGAAGGAAACCAAATAAATGCTGAATTATTATGATGGAAGCGCACAAGTATAGAAATCTAAGCAATGAAGAAAAGGAAGAATTATTTTCCAATTATCTTCTTGATAGCTGGTCTTTTTCAAAAGTAGATTCATTTGCAAGAAATGAAAAAGCATTTGAAATGAATTATGTGTATCGTGAACCAAGCAAATTTTCTGCTTCTTCTGTTGCTGGAACAGCATATCATTCAGCCTTGAAGCTTTATTTTTCTGAATTGAAAGATGGTGTCAAGATTGATGTTGCTGACATGCAAATTGTAGCAATTGAAGAAATTGAAAAGGTGAAGCCAAACAAATGGAAGACACAGAAAACAACACCAACAATTGAAGAATGCAGAAAGAAAGCAACAGAAGTTGCAATTGCATTGATCAACAACTTCCTTTCAGATGTGTCTGTCTATGAAGGTGATATGAAGGAAATCATTTCTGTTGAAGTTTATTGTGACCAGTTCTTGACAATCAATGGTGTTGACATTCCGCTTCCTTGTCATTCAATTATTGACTTGGTCATCAAAACAAATGAAGATAAAATTGTTGTCATTGACCACAAATCAAAGTCAAGCTTTTCAGATGAAAAGGAATTGAAGTTTTCAATTGGCAAACAAGCAATCACCTATGTCAAGATGTTGGAAACACAAAATGACATCCATGTTGATGAAGTTTGGTTTGTTGAAAACAAGTATTCACAGAACCGCGACAAGTCACCACAGTTGAATTGTTTCAAAATGATTCTTGACAAAGACACTAGAAGGTTGTATGAAGCACTTTTGTATGAACCACTAAAAAGAATGCTTGAAGCCATTTCAAATCCAGATTATGTGTATCTAATAAATGAAGCAGACAACTTTGTTGACAAGGCTGAATTGTATGAATTCTGGACCAAGACAATGATTTCTGAAGTTGAAGATTATCAGATACCAGAAAACAAAAAGGAACTAATTTCAAAAAGGCTTCGCAAAATTCGGGATGCTTCAATTGGAACAATCAATCCAAAAACAATAAAAGAGTTCAGAAGAAACGCTGCTGCATTCATTCAATACGATCTAACAAATAAAGACATGACCAAAGAAGAAAAAATTGAACACACACTGAACACACTTGGAATCAAAGTAAACATTGCACACACATTCAAAGGATATTCTTCAGACACATTCTTGATCAATGTTTCATCTGGAACAAACCTTTCAAGTGTTCAGAAATACAAACTTGACATTGCAAGCGCATTGAATGTGTCTTCAATTAGAATGATGAAAGATTTGTTTGTGTATGAAGGGAAATCATATCTTGCAATTGAATCTGGAAAACAAAGGGAACAAGATTTGCTTTTTGATGCAACACTTGTTGATGGTCAAAAGATTCCAATTGGTGTTGACAACTTCAACAAAGTAATTTATTGGGACACAGACAATGCTTCAACACCACACATGTTGATTTGTGGTTCAACTGGTTCTGGAAAATCTGTCTGCATCATTTCAATATTTGAGTACGCAAAACTAATTGGATTCACTGACATTGTTTTGTTTGATCCAAAGTTTGAATTCACAAGGTATGCTGGCAAAGGAATAAAAGTTTACAATGACATTGATGACATTGAAAAAGCAATGGAAGAACTTGTTGTGACAATGAATGAACTTGTGAAGACAAGTGGGAAAAGAAAAACACTTGTTGTGTTTGATGAATTTGCAGATGCTGTTGCTTCTTCTAAAAGTGGAAATGCTTTGAAAATTTATAAAGAAGTTCCAGAAGGAACATTTGCAAATGGAAATATAAAGTACAAAAGAGTGCTTGCAGAAACAAAGAAGTCTTTGGAAGAAAACTTGAAGATTCTTCTTCAAAAAGGAAGATCAAGTGGTTTCAGAATCATTGCAGCAACACAGCGCGCTTCTGTCAAAGTCATCACTGGTGATGCTAAAGTGAATTTTCCAGTTCAGATTTGTTTCAAAGTTCCAAAAGAAACAGATTCAAAAGTTGTCCTTGATGAAGCTGGTGCAGAAAGTTTGTCTGGAAAAGGTGATGGACTTATGAAGTCACCAGATTATTCTGGTGCAGTTAGATTTCAAGCATTTTACAAATCATAGATATGGCATTCATCAAATTCACTGGCAACAGCAAATTCAATCCACAACCAAAACCAGAAGCAGTTCTGAAGAACAAGGTTGTGTTAAAAAAAGAAAAGAAACCAACTGGTGAAAAGACAGTGTTTCAATCCATCTGGGATAAAAGACCACACAAATCACAAATAAGTGGTGAAAAGATTTCAGAAGCAAAAGCAACCAACTTCTTGCATGTGCTGGCAAAAGGACAAAATAAGTTTCCTTTGTTTAAGCTGGAAGAAGAAAACATTGTTCTTGGAACAGAAGAAGAACATTTCATCTGGGATAATGCAAGACATTTGATTCCACCAAATCACAAAGGATGGAAGAAGCTTATTGAAAAAGAATCATTGCTGAAGGAAAAATACAGACTACTTTCACAAATTAATGGTGTTAAAAAAATATAATCATGACAGATAAAGCACAAGAAATTGAAATCAGTCAAGAAGAACTTGACAACTTCAAGAAAGATCACACAGTCATCAACCGCGCGCTTGTGATGAAAGCACTGGAAGAAGTTTCAAGTGAACACTTTAGTCACCTAAAAAGAAGAAGTGCAGCAGAACAGACCATTGTTGGAAATATGACAATGGTATTGCTTGAAGATTTGTTGAAAGAAATAAAAAAAATAAAAACACAAACCTTGTAATATGCCAAAACAATTTTCATATCTTCCATATTTTCAATTTAAACCTTCAGACTGGTTGACTGGTGACATTCAATATTGTTCACTTGAAGCAAAAGGTCTTTTTTCTGACATCTGTGCTTTCTATTGGCAAAGGAAATGCACAATGACACAAGTTGAATTGTATAAAAAATTTAAACATGAAAAACTTCTTGAAGAATTGATTCATCAAGAAGTCATCAAGATTGAAGATGGTGATGTTGTGATTGAATTCCTTCTTGACCAGTTTGAACTTCTGCACAAAGAACACAAAAGAAATGTCACCAATGGAAGAAAAGGTGCTGAAGTTAGAAAGCAGAATCAAGAACGGAAGCAAGTTACACATGATCCACTTCCTGGATTCCATCTTTCAAGTATAGAAAAACAACCAGAAGGTGTCTTTTTCAGAATAGGAATGACACTTCACAGAACAAATGTTTCTGAATATGTCAAGAATGAAATGTCAATTCACACAGAACAATTCATGATGACAATGAAACCAATCACCATTGATCAAGTTCTGAAACAAATGGACACTGATTATCTTGGTTATTCATTTAACAATCACAACCATGTCATCAAGGCTTTTGATAAGATTGCAAAGGATATGAAGAACGGAAAACAAAACAACTTCAAGAATAATGAAACACCAACAAAATTGTCTTATTCAATTAACCAAAAATAACGTTTTGCAGATTACAGCAGGTGGGGCTTTACACCACAAAATATGAACTGAAAAACTAAATTTGATATGAATACAAATGTTGATACAAAAACGGAAACCCCCACTTGCTGTAATGTGCTGTTAGCACCAGTACGGGTTTTAAACCTTTATGCTTGTCTTGGCGGTAATCGTTACAAGTGGGATGAAGTGGCAAATATTGAAGTAACTGCGGTTGAATATGATGCTGAAATTGCAAAAGCATATCAAGAGCGTTTTCCAAATGATAAAGTGATACTTGCAGATGCACACCAATATTTACTTGACCATTACAAAGAATTTGATTTTATATGGAGTTCGCCACCTTGTCCAAGCCATAGCAAAATTAGAATTACTCAAAAAAGTAGAGAAACATTTACGCCTTTATATCCTGATATGAAATTGTATGAAGAAATTATTTTTTTAGATAATCATTTT
>Ga0315284_10001866_pt1 | contig 30005 bp, 16 predicted proteins | sample YL17G09_16_MG_FD_203696 | JGI IMG/M metagenome (GOLD analysis project Ga0315284, IMG submission 203696) | Sediment microbial communities from Yellowstone Lake, YNP, Wyoming, USA - YL17G09_16 | ecosystem: Environmental > Aquatic > Freshwater > Lake > Sediment | place: USA: Wyoming | collected...
TCGGTTTTGCAGGCTTTGCAGCTCAGGCACAGGGCCAGCGTCTGGATGGTCTGGGGATCATCCCACGCCGGCTTCCCCGTGCCATCCAACTGCCCGGACAGGGCCCATCTCAGCGCGTTGGCGCGCCCGCGGGTGCTGTGGCGCTCATCGAGACTGGCCCGATACGACGGGCACATGCCCCCCCCCGCCGTCTTGCGGCAGACGCCGGGGCCGCTGCACATTTCGACCGCGCCGCTGAAGCCCTCCTGGTCGCCGTAGTCGAAGTACGTCTCGATCTGTGGCCAGGTCAGTTTGCGCCCCGCCGGCTCGACACGGAGGTTTTGCGTGATGCTTTCGATCGGCCCCGGGCGCACCGTCATGTCGGGATTGAGTATGCTCTTGGGATCGAACAGCGCTTTGACTTGGCGGAAGGCCTGCATCAGCTCGGGGCCGTAGTATTGCTCGAGCAGCGGTCCGCGCAATCGGCCGTCGCCATGTTCACCGGACATGACCCCGCCGCACTGTCTGGCCCAGTCGGCGACCTCCGCCGCAATCTCCCGCAGGCGGTCGCGGTCGGCCGGATCGTGCAGATCGAGCATGGGCCGCACGTGCAGCACCCCGACGGACGCGTGGGCATAGTACGCGGCGACGGTCCCGTGCCTCGCGACAATCTCCTTGAACCCCTTCACAAAGCGGACAAGGTTTTCGAGCGGGACGGCGTTGTCCTCGACGCACGTGACGGGTCGCCGATGGCCGGCCAGGCCGTGGAGAAGCGGCTCGCCCGCCTTGCGGAGGGCCCACGCGCGCAACTGGGAGGGCTTGTCGAGATAGGCGTGCATGGCCACGTCCGGCAGCGCCTGGCGCAGCTTGTCAAAACCATCGTTCACCTGCTCGACGGACCCCGTTTCCTGATATTCCACGTACAGGACGGCCCGCGCATCGGCCCCATGCGCCGGCGGGAGAAGGTCCATATACCCCCGGCATTCCGCGTTCCCGCGGGCGGCCTCGAGAACCACGTCATCGATCAGCTCGACGGCCGCCGCCCCCGTCGCAACGCACGCCGCCACCGCCTCAATTGCCTGATCCACGGACGGGAACGACGCAATGGCCAGGCCCTTGAATCGCGGGAGCGGATGGAGCTTGAGCTTGGCCCCCAGCGTCACCGCGAGGGTGCCGGCGCTGCCGCACATGAGGCCCGTGAGATCGAGGGCCTCGGTGGGCACGGCCCGGTCGAGTTGCGCGAGGATGAGATCCAGCGCGTATCCCGCATTTCGCCGCGAGGTTTTGGGGAAACGCTGCCGAATCTGCCCCGCGTAGCGCGCGACCACGTCCGCCACGCCCTCGGCCAGGCGCCGCGCGACCGCATCGCCGCGCCCAGCGCCGGCTTCAAGCCAGCACCTCTGTCCGGTGGTCAGCATCACGTCCAGGCCGGCGACGTTCTCGCTGGTCCGGCCATAGCGGATCGATCGCGCCCCGGCGGCGTTGTTCCCGATGCACCCGCCGATCGACGCCTGGGCGCTGGTCGCGGGGTCGGGAGCAAAAAAGAGCTGCGTACCGCTGCTTTCGAGCTGGCGGTTAAGCTCATCGACCGTGATTCCCGGCTCGACGTGACACACGCGTTTTTCGACATCGACCGACAGCACGCGCCGGCAGCAGGCCGAGTGATCCACCACGATGGCGCGGTTGACGCATTGCCCCGCGAGGCTCGTCCCGCCGCCGCGCATCAGCACGGGCAGGCCGCGCTGGCCGCAGTACTGGACGACCTTCTCAAGCCCCTCGATGCTCGCGGGCACGACGACGCCGATCGGCTCGACCTGGTAGATCGACGCGTCGGTCGAATAGAGCATCCGGTCGTGGCAGGCGAACCGCACCTGCCCCGCGTCAAGACGTTCCAGGTCGGCCACGATGCTCGCGCAGTCGTCTTCGCAGGCAGTCGAGCCGCTCAACACGGGTAAAGGGAGGGTCATAGGGAAGGGCGGCGTGCCATCTTCGTCGCTGCGGCGCAGATCCGAGGACATGCACGCCTTACGCCGCTACTTTCTTTTTTCCACGGATTCCTTGCTGCGTGTGCGCTGGAGCTTCACCGTCGAGCTTCTTCGCTCCAGGATGGACAGGGAGATATCGATGACCTCGCGCGCTTCGTCGGCGGTCATCGTGCCCACGCAGACCATGTCCTGATCGCGGATCGTCGCCCACTCGAACGCCAGCCCCGCCAGCGGCAGCAGCCGCCCCGCCGCCATCGGCTTGATGCAGATGACGGGGTTCTTACATCCCCAGATCATGCGATGCACCCAGTCGACCTCAATCTGCATGAGGAAGCCGATGGCGTTGTAGATCTGGATGTACGTCGCCACGTCGAGGTTGGTCTCGTCCGCATACACCGGGGTCTCCGGCATGTGGGTCGAGAGCCCCGGGATCATGCCGCGCTGGCGGATCATGGCGCAGTACTTGTCCATGTTGGTGATGCAGCGGGTTCGGCGGTCCACCAGGGCGTCGGTGCTGGCCTGGTGAGGCAGGCAGAAGGTCGCCCCCAGCGTGGCATGCTCATCCAGAATCCGCGCCGTCTGCGACATCGCGGCCGGACCATCGGCCACGTTCAGCGTCGGCGTCGCGACCGTGATGCACTTCCGCCCCGCGGCCTGCTCGGCGTCCTGGATCGCCGCCATCAGGCCCGGCGTCGTTTCGGGCCGCACGCCATAGAGCGTGTCCACCCCGGCCTTCATGAAGACGGTGATGATGTCCCGCAGGCGCTGGCGGCTCTGGTATGCGACGATGAAATCATCCTTGGCCTTGCTGGTGTGGGAATACCCAAGAAACCAGTTGATGCCGATGAGCATGCGGGAGACGGAAACGTTTTCGATGGTCGTTCTCGGGAAGTCGGGCACGCCTTGCTCCTGGATTAAACACGAGCGTCCGAGCACCCCCCTGGCATAACGACCGCTCGGGCGCTTCGTGCAGAGCTATTCTATCCACTGGCGGTCCGACTCACAGAGCGCGATCAGTCCTCCGCCCTGATGCCCCAAAGGTTCTTCGGGTCGGCGTTGGGTTCTTTCTGATTCGCCCGAACGGCCGGCTGGATCACTTCCTTGACCGACCGGCCCTCCACATGGAAGTCCAGGAACAGCACGTTGCAGATCCCATCGGGGCCCCCTCTGCCGTGGCGGCCTTTGACGGCCTTGAGGATGACATCCTGATTGACATTTCCGACCAGCCCTCCGTGCGGCCGGCCGAATATCCCGTCCTTCTCCGTCAGCGTCAGTCGCCCGGCGCGGTTCTTGTACTTGCTCAGCTTGAACGGTCCACCGCCGGCGCCCTCTGAACTGGCAAAGGACATGACCCTGTTGTTGACCACGTAGCTCGAGCCGATGCCCCCCTGGTCAATGGCGCTGTCCTGCGGGATGGTATAGTCCGCCGGGCACTTGAACAGCGTCGCAGGTCCCGAGACTTTGAACCTGTCGGTTTTCCCCTCGATATAGCCGCTTCCCACCAGCGCACTGTGCCAGCGTGCCCACTTGCACACCTCCAGCCGTTTCTTGGGGTTGTTCGGGTCCGGCAGCGACGGCGGCTCACTGCAGGGAAGGTATCCGTTGTTGTCCTGCACGTAGGCGGCGATCGCCGCGCCGAGCTTCTCCATGTTGCTGGCACAGGTGATGCTGTCGCTGGCCGACCGCATCTGCCGGTACGCCGGCAGCAACAGGGCAACCAGGAACGCGACGATGGCGACCACAATGACCAGTTCGACCAGGGTGAACGCTTTGCATCGATGGAACATGGCAGATCCTCACTTTCCAGCCGGGCTGTCAGTGTATCCCAACCCCTGCAGCCGACGACGCTCCTTATCACTCAGTATGACGCGGTTGGCGGGGGCATCGACGTTGTACTGTTTTCGCAGATCGAGGCACTCGGACCAGATCCGCGTCAGCGCGGCTTTGATGCTCTCCAGCTCACTGGGGTTCGAGCCCGCCAGGTCGTTCTTCTCCCACGGGTCGCGCGACACGTCATAGAGCTCATACTTGGTGTCGGCTCCGCCGAGCGTCCTGTCGAAGCGCGCATGGAGGCGGAGTTTCCCCCGCGTCACAGCCAGGTGATACCCCGAGCCCCCGAGGCACTTGTCGGACAAGATCTCGCGCTGCGCCGGGAGCTGCCCCCCTAACAGCCCCGGCCACAGCGACTGAGAATGAATGGTCTGAAACTCATCGAACCCCAGCAACTTTCCGAGGGTTGCCGCCACATCCGTGATCGCGACGGGCGACTTCACGCGGGTTCCGGCGGGCAGGACGCCTTTCCATCGCCAGATCATCGGCACCCACACTTCCTCGCGGTAGGCGCTGTTGCCGTGGAGGAGCATCCCGTGTTCCGCGAACGCCTCGCCATGATCGCTCAGGAAAATGATCAAGGTGCCGGCCGGGTCGCTGCTTTCGTCGATTGCTTTGACCAGTTGCCCGACCTGGGCGTCGTCATAGGCGATCTCGCCGTCGTACAGCGCGTTCAGATGCTCCAGGTCGCGTCCGGCGGGCGGGTTTCGCCGGTAGGACGGCACCTGCCGCCCATCCACAGGCCCGGAATACGGGTCGTCGAACTGCCGGTTGTAGGGCGATGGCGGGATGTAGCTGTCGTGCGGGTCGAAATAGTGCACGAACAGGAAGAAGGGCTTGCCGGATTTCCTGGCCGACGCCAGCAGCATCTTGGCCTGCCGCGTCACGGTGGCGCCGGTCACGAGTTCCGCGACCTCCTTAGGCTCGCCGGGCGATCCGGAGCCCAGGAGGGCCAGCTCGGCGTCGAGGAAAACGGTGTAATCGTCGTACTTGTCGAAGCCGCGCCCCAGGCCGAACTTGGCGTTCAGGAACGGGTTGCTCACGACCGCGGCGCAGTAGTAGCCGTGCTTTTTGAGGCGCTGCGGCAGCGTCGGCATCTGAGGCGAGAGCGCGCTCTCGGTCCCCTTGCACCCGTGCGACGCCGGCAGATGCCCCGTCATCACCGACACAAAGGCCGACAGCGTCCAGCTCGCCACGCTCACGCATTCATCGAAGACCACGCCTTCAGAGGCCAGCCTGTCGATGTTCGGCGAGGTCGTTTTCTTGTATCCATAGCATCCAAGGCGATCCGCCCGCACCGTGTCCACCGCAATGAGGAGGATGTTGGGCGGGCGCGGCGGCTGCGGCACTTTTTCCTGCGCCCAACACACGCTCGCGAACGCAGCGACGAACGCCAACGCCGTGATATGACGCACGGGGTGTCGCATGGCCTACTCCATCCCCGCAGCCAGCTTCGTGGCCTTGGCGGCAAACGAGGTTTGTGGATACGCCTCAGAGACGCGTTTGAACACGGCCAGAGCACTGGGTTTTTCGTCGGTCTGGAGGAAAATCCATCCGGTCAGGAACAGCGCCCTCGCGTGTTGCTCCGCGGAGCCAGGCCAGGATTCCATTGTCCGCAACAGGCCGGCCGCCTCCGTGAGCTTTTCAAGCCGGATCAGACACAACGCCCGCATGAAGCCTGTGGCCACGTCGCCGGCTCCCTTGACCTCCGGGCACTTCTTGTCCAGTTCCTCGAGCGTCGCCAGGCATTGCGTATAATTGCCTTCATCAAACAGGTCTTTAGCGGTTTTCAGCCCGGTCTGTCTCCTGATCGACACGATGCGCATCTGCAGCGAGGTGCGGTCGCCGGCCGCAGCCAGCTTCGGCACCATCTCCTCCAGCAGATTGAGCTTCTCCTCCGCCTGGCCCTGGCTTGCGGGCGCCTGCAGGCTCTCCGCCACAATGTCCATCAGCGATCCGGCATGTCCCCGGTGGCGTTGAGCATTCAGCGCGGTGAGCCATATCCCCTGCGCCCCCGCGATGTCGCCTGACGCCAGCATGGCCGTCCCCCAGCCAACAGCCCGCTGGCCCCATCGCCGCAGCGCGGCTTTCGCCAGTTCCGAGCGGATCCCCTGCGGCGCCACGTTGAACTGCTTGGACGGCAGCACCACCAGCATCTTGTCTGAGGAAGCGTCCCCGCGGACATCACTCTCCAGGTCGATCAGCGCGCTGGTCTTGCGTTCGCACTGCAGGAGGACGGCCAGGAGCCGATCCGGCGCCGCTTCGGTCTGTGCCGTCGCCTGCTGAGTCGCAGCCGGCGTGCCTCCGCCTGACGGCTTTCGGTCGGCCAGCCATTGTGCAAAGCGATTGGAGTCCGCAAACGAGCCGTCGGCCTCCGACAGCATCACCGCGATGTCGTCCAGGCCGCCGAACACTTCCTCGGTTGCGGGCGTCTGGCTCAGCGCCGCGTGTGCCTCGCGCAAAGCCTGCTCGGTTTGCCCGGCGAAGAACCGCAGGAACGCCGCGTGCCGACGCCCCGGCGTTGAGGCGCCGCCCTGCCCTTGAGCATCCGCGGCGCGCTGCAGAATCGAGTCCACCGCCGGCGCCTTGACCGGCTGCGTCTGGGCGGCGCTGCCGTGCATGAAGCCCTGAATCCTCGCCTCCAGCGATTGCCGCGCCTCCGCGGGCATCTCGGCCTTCTCGATCATCGCGCCCAGTCGGTTGGCGGCCTCGTTCGGGCCCGCTGCCGTGACGGACGTCATCGCGAGTTCCAGGCACGTCGCTCGCTCCGCATCCTCCCACGCCTTCTGACCCAGCAGCACACTCACGCGCATCGTCTGCAGGCGGCGCATCGTTTCCGTGTTCGGCGTCAGAAGCAACATGTCCGTCAGCACCGTCAACGCGGTCTGGCTTGCGCTGCCCCCCAGCCTGCTGGCAAGCAGTTCCAGGTCGGAGAGGGTTTCCTCGCTCAGCGGAGAGGCGGTCTGCCTCAACTTCTGCACACCCTTTGCCCAGATCGCCTGCCGCTCTGCGGCCGGCGAGGACATCACCCGGCGAATCAACCCGCGTAACCGCTGATTCCAGAGCATCGGCGTCATCGTCTTCTCGCCGTCCTCCATGGCGCTGAGCTGTTGGTCCAATTCCGCACCATCGACCGGATCCTGCCGCAGCAGCAATTCCACGAGTTGCTTCCGCGCCTTGGCGACGTTCTCCGCATCGGATGCGTATGCCTCGATGAATGTCTTGTACGCTGCGGCCGCCTCCGCTCCTTTTCCGGCGTTGCTCAGGAAGTTCGCCTGCCAGGTCACCTCGTAGAGCCGCTGCGGTGCGATCTTCGACGCCGCATGTTCCTGGCTAGCCGGAGTGCCCGAGTCCTTCTGTCCGGCCAGTATCGTCTGGCGGATGCTCTCGGCGGGCAGCCCCTGCATGCCGCGCTGCAGCAACGCCACGAGACCTGCCTTTGACGACGTATCCGTGCCGGGCTGCCCCGTCGGCTCGGCTTCCCCCTCCGCCGTCGGCTCAGCCAGCTTGCTGCCCGTCAGTTCCTCGGCCAGCCCGATGCACATCTGTGTCGCCGTGACCGCCTCCGGGCCCGTTTGCGCCTCCGGGCCTCCAATCTGCCGCTGCGACAGGAGCAGCGGGCTTGTCGCTCGCACGCGCATCGCCACATCCGCGATCGCCCCCAGCAACTGGTCGCCCGTTGCCGCACGGCTGATCACGCGCTGTTCATCCAGAGCCTGGAATGCTTCGATAAAACGGTTTTCCCTGACCAGCAGCTCGACGTAGGGTTTCTTCAGAAGCGTCGCGACTTCCGTCCCGACGTAGGCTTCGCGGAGGCTCCGCACCAGCTTGTCCCTCGCCTGCCCGGATTGTCCGGCGATACGCAGCGCGGCGGCCTGCGCCCCGAGCTTGGTGTCCGGAGTCAGGCCGATGATGCTGTCCAAGGCCTGGTTCGCCACCTCCGGCGCATTGCGTCTGTCCAACTCCTGCACATATCGCACGAGCAGACCGTCCGCCACCACCGGCACGTCCGCGGAGCGCGCAATCAGGGCCTCATAGAACCGCGCGCACTGCTCAACGGTCGCGGTGTCCTCAGGCGGGAAATGCGCCAGAAGCTGGCGCGCCAACACGGCGCGTGCCGGCCCCGGCAGGTCTCCCCCCAGCAGCCTTCTGAGCTTCGCCTCCGTCAGGTTCTCCCCGTGCAGCACAATCATCCGCTCGATCAAGTCTCCGGCGCTGAGCCCCTGGGATTCCGCAGCTCCCTCATAGATGCTCAGCCACTGCACTTCGGTCAGCTCATTGGCCTGCAGCTTGAGGTCGTTCTTGGCCAAGTCTGCGACCTGCCGATCCAACTGTGCCAGCATGACCTCGCCCGCCAGGCGGCCGTCCATCGCCATCGCCGGGCTGGAGGAGGGCATGGATGATGCCATGGTCGAAGGGTTCGTCAGCGGCGGCTTGAGTGTTCTCCGCAGTTCCGCCACCTCAGCGTCGAGCGACGTCATCAGGCGGTTCATGCCCCCCATCGTCTCGTGGCCATTCTTTCCCGACGCCCGCTTGAGCGCATCGGCGATGGACCGTCGGATGGTCGCCTCGCGCGCGAATCTGGCCACCGCCAGAGCGTTCGCCCGCGCCGCCACCGTGTCCACCGTGGGGCTTTTGCGGGTCGTCGGGGCCGTGGCCCCGGCACTCCCTTGCACCGGCGCGCGCGCAGGCGTTTTCCTCTGCCTGAGGAGTATCCCCAGCGCAGCGGCCCCCAACAACACGATCACACACGGCCAGATCACCCGCTTTATCCGTGGCATGTCAAGCATCATGGCCCCCGTTTGGCAACCCATGCGGACCGCTCACCTTGCAGCCAGGCCCGACACGGCAGCCTGTGCTCCGGCCAGCCGCCTGGCGAGCGAATCCCCAGCATATGGAAACGCATCCGACCCCCTTCGGAAAACACGGCTTCGTGGTCAGCCGGCCGACAAATCCTCAACCACCCGGCCGATCTCCCTTTTCGCGAATCCGCACTTGTGCAACGAGCTTCATTCCACACCCTTTTCTGATTTGCTGATCGCCATTCTGACAGCGCTCGGCGCGTCTGTCAAGGTCCCTCCCGAAAAAAAAACGCCGGAGTTCGCACGCCGGTTCGCATTCCGCCAGGCCTTCCGGGCAACCGTTGACGAAAACGCCCTTGACATCGGACGGGAAGGTTGCTTCAATGAATTCGGTCCTTTCCCGTGGGTTCGGCAGAGGGTGTGGTCGATAGGGGGTTACGAAACCGATGCAAAATAACGCTTTTCAGCCGGGGGCCGTGGTATTCCAGTCTGCCAACGAAGACGTCTTGCACATGATCTGGCGTCGCCGTGGGAGCATTCTGCTCATCCTCGCGCTCATTTTTCTGGCGGCTGTTGTCTATCTCCGGCGCGTCACGCCCGTCTACGTGGTGACATCGGAGCTGTACATCGAGAAGAAGACGCTCAGAGACGTGGGCGATCGGCCTCTGGACTACCTGTACACGCAAAGCGCCCTTCTCCGGTCCACTCCGGTTCTGCGACTCGCGTTGGACAGCATCGACGTCGCGCAGTTCCCGGAACTGGCGAACCTGCGCCGACCAGTGGCTTACCTCAAAGAGAAGCTGGCCGTCGACGTCGGCAAGAGAGATGGCATCTTCACTGTTTCGCTTCGGGCCTCCGATCCCTCCCAGGGCGCCTCGCTCCTCAACAGCATCATCGAGGCGTACATCGCATACCAGGCCAGAGACGCCCTGCCACCCCCCGCCAGTGTCCTCGTCCTGGAGCCCGCTGACCCCCAGTTCGCCGTCGCCAAGCCCGCCGCGGCACAGGTGCTCTCGCTCGCTCTGGCTCTTGGCCTCTTCCTGGGCATCGCGTCGGCGCTGCTCCGAGGCCGCCTGGACCATACCCTTCACACGCCCGAAGATGCCCTGCGCATCGGACCTCTTCCCCTGGCGGCGCTCATCCCCCACTGGCCAGACCACCCATCCAACCCCATCTGCAACGACCAGCCCCCCAATCCGCTGTCAGATGCCTGCCGCACTCTCGCGGCCGCAATCCAGTTCGGCGCCCCTGGCGATCGCGCACGCTCTATTCTCGTCACCTCCCCCTTGAGCAACGACGGCAAGTCCACGATCGCCAGCGGGCTGGCCGTCGCATTCGCCCACGCCAGCCAGCGCACCCTCCTGCTCGACCTCAATGGTCGCGCGCCGGCTGTGCCCAGTGCCTGCCCGTCCGCCAACAATGCGGTTCATAAGACCGCTGTGGATGCACTGGATACGCTCGCCTATCGGCCGACGGCCTCCGCCCTTTCCCACAAGGACCTCTCCGACCTTCTTTGCAGGCTTGCCTCGGAGTACGATCGCATCGTCGTCGATGCCCCGGCGCTATTGCCCTGCGCCGACGCTCGGATCGGCTCGGCCCTGTGCGACCTGACTCTTCTGGTCCTGCGTGTCGGCAAGTCCACCTCGGACGACTACGCCCGGGCCTATGCCACCCTCACCGCCGTTCACGCGCGCCCGTTCGGCCTGGTCATCAACCAGACCCGCGCCGCTCCAACGGCCGCCAATCACCGCGCACACCCGCCTTCACCGCGCCCCGCTTTCCTTGAGCGCCCCTCTGAGCCAGCTCCCGTCTCCCCCGAACCCAGCCAACACCAGGTCGCTTAACCATCGCCCCTCCTGAAACATGCGCGATGCAGCTCCGACTCCCGACCCCTTTACCGCCATGCCCAGCGGCCATGAGCTCAAACGGCGCTCCGTGCGAGGCTCGGTCGTCGCCATCCTGAGCCAGGCGTTCAGGGGCGCCCTGAGCCTCGGTGCGATGGCCCTTCTCGCTCGCCTGCTCACCCCGGAGGATTTCGGCCTCATCGCGATGATCTACGCCATTGTCACGTTCGCAGAGGTGTGCATGGATCTGGGCCTCGGAGTCGCCACCATCCAGGCGCCCCATGCCACCCATGCTCAGGCCAGCACGCTGTTCTGGCTGAATCTGGCGCTCAGCGCGCTGATGGCGGTCCTGCTGGTGATCGCGTCTCCGGCGATCAGCCGTCTGTACCGAGAGCCACGCCTGATCGCCGTCACGCTCGTTCTGGGCAGCGGTTTCCTCATCGCCGGCCTGGGCATGCAGCACCGGGCCCTGCTGACCCGCCAGATGCGTTTTACCTCGCTGGCGGCCATCGACCTCACCGCACTGGCGATCAGCCTGGTCGGCGCGATCGCCGCCGCTGCCTCCGGCCTGAGCTACTGGTCGCTGGTCATACGGCATTTTCTTTTCATCACGGCCACGACGTCAGGGGCGTGGCTGCTGTCGGGTTGGCGACCCGCGCTGCCGTCTCGCAGCGCGGGGGTCGCTTCGATGGTCGCGTTTGGCGCCAACCTCACAGGCTTCAACCTGGTCCACTACCTGACCCGGAATCTCGACAGGGTTCTGCTCGGATGGCGCAGCAGCCCACGACAGGTGGGGCTCTATGACAACGTATGCCACTTAACCCTCTTCCCTGTCATGCAGTTCAACGGGCCGCTCTCGAGGGTCGCCATTCCGACGCTCGCGAAGCTCCAGCATGACCCCGAGCGATACCGCCGCTACTACCGCACCGGAGTTCTATTCCTCACCTCGATCGGCATGCCGTTCGTTGCGTTCCTCTTCGCCGCCGCCGACGATGTCATCGCGTTCCTCCTCGGCCCCCAATGGACCGACGCCGCGGGCATCCTCCGCGCAGCCGCGCCGGCAGCCTTCTTCACCACGTTCAACGTCGCCACCGGTTGGGTCTACACCTCCCTCGGCCGAACCGACCGCCAGCTCCGATGGGGGATCGTCACGTCCGCGGCGACCGTCCTGACCTTTGTCATCGCGCTCCCGTTCGGGGCGATCGGCGTGGCCGCCGGCCTCAGCATCGTCACCTGCCTGCTCACCATCGGCCCGCCCGGCATCGCCTACTGCTACAGATACTCGCCGCTGGACGCACGAGACTTCTTTGCCGCGGTCTGGCGTCCTGCGACGGCCTCTATCGCCGCGGCCGCAGCCCTGCTTGCCGTCAGCCCCCTCCTCCCGACCATGCCACTGTTCCCGCGCGTCTTGCTTGAATCCGCCGCCTATGCCGTCTGCTACGCAGTCCTCTGGTGGGCGCTGCCCAACGGCCGCCGGCTGTTCCGCGAGCTTCTGCAGCTCACCGACCAACTCAGACCCGCCTCTTCGCCTCCGTCTTCCGTCACCGACGCCAAAACGCCGGTCCCCAGCCTCTGCCCCCGTCCGATCGCGGCGCCGCTTCTGCCGTCACGTCCGCTCGTGGGCATCATCGAGACCCAGACCAACCGCCCTCTCGGCACGTGTCCCCAGGAACCTTCCCGGCTGATCGACTTCAGAGCCGAGATCGCCCTCGCCACAGGCTTCGGCCTCGACGAGGAGCTGGCCGCCCTCCGCGCCCACGAGGGCGATGCCTGCGGCCTCCGCAACGACGGACTCCCCGGCGCAAGGCAGCTCGTCCTGACCGCCTGCTACCTGGCCATCCGCTTCCCCGAGCTTCGAAGCCTCAGCAACATCCTTCTCCTGCGGAAAATCGAAATCATCCTGCGGGCCATGTATCACGCCCGCACGGGTCTGCCTCGTATCTGGGGGGCTCAATCGTGAAGTTGCTGCTATCCGCCTACGCGTGCCAGCCGAACAAGGGTTCCGAACCCGGCGTCGGGTGGAACCTGGCCTGCGAACTCGCCCGCTCGCACGACGTCTGGGTCATCACCCGCAATGAGAACCGCATGGCCATCGAGCAGGAGCTGGCCCGTGCCCCGATCCCTGCCCTCCATGTCGTCTACTACGATCTGCCTTACCTCGTCCGCTGGTGGAACAAGGACCTGCGCGGCGTCCATATCCATTACCACCTCTGGCAGCTTGGGATCTACAGGCTCGCCCGCGACCTCCACAGAACCGTCGGCTTCGACGTCGCCCAGCACCTGACTTACGTGCGCCACTCCTCCCCCAGCCTCATCTCTCTCCTTCCGATCCCGTTTGTCTGGGGACCCGTCGGCGGTGCCGATTCCACGCCCCGCAGCTTCCGAAAAACGTTCTCCCTCCACGGGAGAGTCCATGAATGGCTCCGAGCGGCCTTCCGCGCTCTGGGCGAAAGAGACCCCCTCGTCCACCTCACCGCCCGGCGATCCGCCCTCGCACAGGCCACCACCCCCGCGACCGCCGACCGCCTCCGGCAGCTTGGCGCAGACGCCGTGCAGGTCTGCTCTGAAGTCGCGTTCTCCGACCGACAGCTGGCCGAGCTTGCCGAACCCCAGCCCGTCCGCCATCCCCTCACCTTCATCAGCATCGGCAGGCTCCTGTGCTGGAAGGGCTTCCACCTCGGCCTCCAAGCCTTCGCCCTTGCCGGCCTCGACTGGGCCGAATACTGGATCATCGGCGACGGCCCCGAACGTCGCAGGCTCAACAGCCTCGCCCGATCCCTCGGCGTCGACTCGCGCGTGCGTTTCCTCGGAGCCCTCCCTCGACAAGAGGCTCTCTTGCATCTGAAACAGTCGAGCGCCCTCGTCCATCCCTCGCTCCATGACTCCGGCGGCTGGGTCTGCCTCGAAGCCATGGCCGCCGGCAAACCCGTCATCTGCCTCGATCTGGCGGGTCCCGCAACACAGATCACCCCGGAAGCCGGATTTCGGATCCCTGCCCACACCCCCGAACAGGCCGTCCGGGACCTGGCCGGCGCCATGACGATGCTGGCCAGCGACGAGCAGCTCCGTATCCGCAAAGGCGCCGCTGCCCAGCAGCACGTTCGTCGGCACTACCGTTGCGAAACCCGGGCCCAAGCGCTCTCCAATCTCTACGCCGATCTGGTCCGACGAGCTGGCACGCGCAACGCCCCGCCCCATGGTGTTCCTCTCGCCCGCCAAGTCGGCCTTGAACCAGGGGGACAGCAGCCATGACCAAGCTGTACCTGTATCTCAGCCACTTCCCGCGGCTCGACCAGGACCTCCACGACGGCGTGTGCAAAGCCATGCACGGTCTTGCCGCGGGCCTCGCCTGTTCCGGCGCCTCCGTCACGATCCTCTGCGAAGGACCAGGCGAGCACGAATTCCGCGCCGCATCGGGCTACTCGGTACGCTGCTTCCAGGCCCCCAGGAGCCGCTGGCCCTTTGCCACCTCCCCCGCACTCCTCCGTTACCTGCAGCAGCGGGAATCGAACGCGCCCGTCATCCTCAACGGCGTCTTCAACCGAAAGAGCAATGGGCTGGCACGCGCTCTGCGACGCTGCCGGATCCCCTATATCGTGGCGCCCCACGACCCCTACAACCCAGCCATCTTCGCTCACAACCCCCATCTCAAATGGCCTTACTGGTATCTCCTCGAACGCCCCATGCTCAAAAAGGCTCAGGCTGTTCAGATCCTCGATGCCCGCCACGAGCAGCACCTGCGGCGACTGGGGGTTTTCACACCTGTCGCGGTGGCCCCGAACGGCTTCGAACCGCGGGACCTTCTCCCCGAGTCCCATCTGCGCTGGCGCTTGGACGGAGCGGTCCGCCTCCTCTTCCTCGGCCGCCTCAGCGCGTACAACAAAGGCCTGGACCTTCTGATCCAGGCTATGGCCTGCACGCCGGCGCTCAAGGACGCCTCGCTCACCATCCAGGGACCCGACCGTGGCGACCGTCATCGCCTTCAGGCACAGGCCGCCCGGCTTGGCATCGAATCCCACGTCCGCTTCCTCGATCCCGAGTTCGATCGTATGCCCACGGAGATCATCAGCAACTACGACATCTTCTGCCTCCCTTCCCGTTTCGAAGGCTTTGGCCTGGCCGCCCTCGAAGCCATGCTCGCCGCCCGCGTGCTTCTCGTCTCCGACTCAGGCGGCATTGCCACCCATGTCAAAGCCAGTTCCTGCGGACTGGTGACCCCAGCGGACACTTCTTCGATTGCCAGCGCCCTGACGGAACTCGTCAACCTCCGCTCGCATTGGCCCGCGATGGGCCTCCGGGGACGCCACTATGCCTCGGAACACCTCCAATGGGACAGGATCGCCGCAAACCTGCTCGAACAATACCGCCGCATCATCCCGCACTTGCTCTGAACACCCGTTGACTTGGGAGATGGCCAGACCCATGAACGTCCAACCCCACACTCTGGAATCGAACTCCAGCGCCATACCATCGCGCCTGGCCATCCTGGCCCTGGCCAGCGTGCTGTTCCCTCGAGTCCTCGCCGCCGCAGGCGTACCCTCTGTCGTCAACTTCGCGCATTTCCCCCTGGTTGCTGTGTGCGCCCTTGTCATTCTACCGGGCTGCAGGGATCGCATGGCCCTTGAGCTCTTCGCCGCCCTCGCCTGCTTCGCCGCCTGCATTGCCGCCAGCGCCATCACGAACGGGGCGGGATTCATCAACACGTTCCTCGATGTGTTGATCCTCACGGAGCCTTTCCTGCTGCTGGTGCTGATGGTCTACGTCCCCTGGCCCCCCGCCGCCATCACCCAGTTCCGCTGGACGCTCTGGATCTTCATCGCGATCCACATTGTGGCCGCCCACTATCAGCGATGGATCCTCGGCTGCGAGGTGGATGATGTGAAAGGGCTTTTTCTCAACTCCGGGGGGGGCCATCACGTCGGCGCCGCCATCACGCTGTCCGCGGCGGTCTATTACAGCATCGAGTGGCCCGGACGACCGCTCTGGCAGCGCGCCGTCTTCGCCGCCGCCGCCGGTGCCGCCGTTGTCTTCGCCGACGGCAAGCAAGCCCTGGCGGTCTTCCTCGCCTCCCTCTGCATTCTCGCTCTCTTCAGAGGCCCCAACCTCCGCCTTGCCGCGCGATACCTCCTCGCCGCCGGTCTCGTCATCCTCCTCCTCATGATCGCCGCCTACACCGTCTTCCCCGCACTCAGAACCTGGGCCGAAGTCGATGTCGTCGTCGTCGGAATCACCCACAAAACCACCGTCTTCTCCATGATCACCGAACGCTATGAGAGCGTGTGGAACTGGCTCTTCGGCCTCGGTCCCGGACACACCATCGGCCGCCTGGGCTGGCTCATGCCCGAATACGTCGAGCACCTCAAGCCCCTCGGCGCCACCATGTCCCCTCTCACAGAGGCCATCCTCAACGTGAACGAGACGCACTGGATCTCGCGCGCTTCAACCGGCTCGAGCATGTGGGCGCTGCTCTTCTCCTGGGCAGGCATCTTCGGCGACCTCGGCCTCGTCGGCGTCGCCGCCTACGCTCTGCTCTGGGTCTGGGTCCTCGCAAAAACCTGCTGCAATGACCTGAGCAGGTTCTTCGCGCTCAATGCGATCCTGCTCGGCTGCGTCTACGCGTGGCTCGAAGAGCCCGCTTACATGCTGGTCAACATCGCTCTCATCGCCCTGGCCTTCCAGGAACATCATCGCAGACCGGCACAACAGACCGACGTGATCCCCCCTTGCGCACGGGTCAAACGCAACGGCATGACACGAGTCCCGCCATTCACGCCATGCATTCAAGGAGGCCACGATTATGCAGGTTCTCAGCATCCACAGCCGCTACCAGATCCGTGGCGGTGAAGACGAATCGCGCGAATCCGAGGAGCGCATGCTCCGTGAAAACGGGCACCTCGTCGATGTCTTCGAGGAGGACAACCGGCGCGTCGCGCGCCTGGGCCTGTTCCGCACGGGCCTGCGGACGGTCTGGTCGATGCAGGCCTACCGCTCCATCCGCAGCCGCCTTCAGAGCAGCCGCTACGACCTGATCCACGTCCAGAACTTCTTCCCGCTGATCTCGCCCTCCGCCTACTACGCCGCACGCGCCGAAGGCGTACCGGTCATCCAGACCCTGCGGAACTACCGCCTCCTCTGCACCAACGGCCTCTTCTTCCACAAGGGCCGAGTCTGCGAGCGATGCATCGGCAAGATCGCCCCCTGGCTTGGCGCGGCGCGCGCCTGCTACCGCGACAGCCGCGCCGCCAGCGCCGCTGTCGTCGCCATGGTCGCCGTCCATCGCGCCCTGAACACCTGGCGCCGCATGGTGAACGTCTACGTCTCACTGACTCACTTCGCCCGTACGAAGTTCATCGAGGGTGGCCTGCCCGCCGACAGAATCGTCGTCAAACCCAACTTCGTCCACCCCGATCCGGGGGTCGGCGACGGCGACGGCGCCTTCGCCCTCTTGGTCTGCCGCCTCTCTCGCGAAAAGGGAATCGAAACCGTCCTCGAGGCCTGGCGCGGCATCGGCCACGCTCTGCCCCTCAAGATCGTGGGCGACGGCCCGCTCGCCTCCGATGTTGCCCAAGCCGCGCGACACATCCCCGCCGTCCAGTATCTCGGCCGACTCCCAGCATCTCAGGTCTATGCCCTTATGGGGCAGGCAACCTGCGTCGTCTTCCCCTCCGAGTGGTACGAAACCTTCGGCCGCGTCGCCATCGAGTCCTTCGCCAAAGGAACCCCCGTCATTGCCTCTCGCATCGGCGCCATCGCCGAAGTTGTCTCCGACGGCCGCACAGGACTCCTCTTCGAGCCCGGCAACCCCCGCGACCTCGCCGATCAAGTCCTTCGGCTCACGTCCAGCCCCGCCGCCCTGGCTCGCATGCGCGACAACGCCCGCCGCGAGTTCCTTGACAAGTACACCGCTGACGTCAACCACCGCATCATTCACGCCATCTACCACGCCGCCGTCCACAGGTCGCCTCTGGACCGTCTCTTGCCCCAGAGCGATCGGCCTCCGGCCAACGCGCTTCCCGCCCGCACCCTCGCATGACCGCCGGGAGGTGCGCCTCATCCCCCCTACGCACAGACGCCCAGAAGACACACGCTCAGGCTCCTCGGTATATCGCCCCTATCATGCAGCGACCTCTTGCTCCACCTTCGAAGGCCTCTGCCCGCCACGCCTTGCCGATTCCCGCCTGACCAGTTGCACCTCGACCTGCGGCGCATTTCCTTCGCCCCACTCCACCGACACCTGATAGCTCCGCCTCCGCGCAAGCTTCCAGAACAACTGGGCCATGACGTACGCGATAAACGCCGGGTTCGTTGTCACGTAGCGCCTGAACAGCCTCCTCGGTTCGCACCAGAGGCGGAACAGCCACTCCAGCCCCATCTTCTGCAGGATCATCGGCGCGCGGGCCAGCGCCCCTGCGTGGAAGTCGAACGCCGCACCCACCCCGATCATCACGCCCGGCACGCGCCGCGTGTGCTCCCGCATCCACTGCTCCTGCTTCGGGCACCCCAACGCCACCAGGATCACGTCCGGCCGGACCCGGTTGAGCCGTTCCGTCATCTGCTCGTTCTCTTCGTTGCTCAATGGACGGAATGGCGGGCATATCGCATCGGCGATGATCAGCTTTGGGAACCGCCGGCGCATCCGCGACACCAGCTCCCACAATCGCTTCTGCTCCCCCCCATAGAACACAACCCGCCAGGCCTCTTTCTCCGCTCGTTCCAGCACCCTCAGCATCAGCATTGGGCCGCACACACGCGTGGCGCCGTAGTGGCCGAACAGACGCTGCGCCCACATGACGGGCACGCCGTCCGCCGTGTTCAGACTCGCGCCCTCCAGCGATTGGCGGTGCGACTTCTGCCACACCGCCTGCACCAGGCTGAACGCCGGGCACACTCCGATGTACCGGCGGGAACCCTCTCGCACCCAGGCCGCTATACGATCCACCACCTGCCAGTAGTTCAGGTTGGCGATCGGAGTGCCCAGCACCAGCGTCGCCCCACAGCGCCCTCCGCCCCTCGAATCATGCTCTCCCCTCTCCGGCGCCCCGCTCAACGCCCACACAAACCGCCCAATGACGTGAAACATCGTCTTGACCAGCACGATCATGTCATAGGCAAATGACCGGCGATCGTTTTCCTCGGCCTCCTGCCGGAAACGCTCCTTCCAGTCCGCAAGCAGCTCTTCGGGCTTGGGGCTCTCCCGCGCGCACAACTGTGCCATCCCTGTCAACCCCGGCAATACGGCGCTGCGCGCGCTGAATCCTGGGATCTCCGCCCGCAGGTAGTCGTACAACTCCACGCCGATCGGCCGCGGCCCCACCAACGCCATCTCTCCCCGCACCACATTCCATAGCTGCGGCAGTTCGTCCAGCTCGAGCTTACGCAGGACCCGACCCACCCGGGTCATCCCAGGATCAGCCCACACAACCCCATGAATCGTCTCCCGAGTCGCGCCCACCTTCGTGGTCCGGATCACGAGCATCCTGAATGGCCTGCCGCGCAGCCCTCGATACACACGCGCATGCAGAAACGGCCCGCGCGAACTGCACCGCACGAGCGCGTACAACACCCCGAGCACAGGAAACGACAGCACCAGCAGAGCCAACGCCAACAACCGCTGCCCGGTCAGCCACACAGCCCCAGGCCGCCTGACTCCGCTGAGCTCGGCTTCCGGTTCATGGCTGGTCCTGCAAGCGACGGATTCCGCCTGCCCGCATCCCATCGGACACCCCCTTACGCCTTTTCTCGGTCTTGCCTCTTGCAGCCGCAGCGGAGGAGCAGGTGTCACGCCTGCTCTCCGCTAGCTGCTTGCCAGCTTGGATGCCCCTCGGTACCGCGCACGGCTGCTTTACCCCCTCCCCTGAATGACAAGGCAGCCGCGGTGCAGCCGCCGATGTGCATCGGCTGGATGGCTCGCCGTTTTCTGGGTCGTACCCGCGTTCCTTTCGAACATCGTCGGTCAGATCGGCCGCTGTCCTTCCGCACGGGGCCAGTTTCGCCTGCGTCCGCGCCATCGCGTTACACAACGCAACCTCGCTCGCCCATGCGATAAAGGCCAAGGCGTCCACCGGCCGCGGGGATGTGGGTGGGGAATGGCCTACAATAGTGGACGCCTGGCCTGCAACGACCTCACCAGCATAACTCGACGCGACCCGTGACCCGACACCCGTAAGACCCTCTCGATCCACCTTCTTAGTGAGCGCCGACGCCTCTCTGCCCCGGGTTTTGTGGCGCTTTTCGGCTCTCGCCTGTCTATGTGCCCATACAATGTGCTAACAGTTCCCGCAGCCGCTTCCTGGCTTCCTCCAACCGGCGGCGCATCGCCTTGTAGCTGCACCCCGCCATCGCCGCCGCTTCCGAAGGCTTCACCTCGCACCGGTAAACAAGCTCCACTGCCTCACGCTGATGCTGGGTCAACATGCTCTTGGCCCGTTCCAAGGCCTCCAGAACACTTGCATCCACCTGCCCGCTCGACCCTCTGCCCGAGGCAGCATTCTCCATGGCCGCCACGTTGTAGCTTGTCGGCCATCGACTCCACCGGCGCTCCCATTCCCGCCGCACGTTCTTCGCAATACCCATCAGATACGTCTTGACCCCCGAGCGCCCGCCAAACCGACGCCGGTACGCCCACACCCGCAGGAACACCTCCTGCGTCAGGTCCTCGGACCGGGCGCATCCCGTCCGATCCAGAAACGCCGTCACCTGCGGGAAGTACGTCTCGTACAGCCACTCGAACGCCCGCACGTCCCCCTGCGCGATCCGATTCATCAGTTCCCGATCGTCAGCACTGTTCGGTCCCCCATTCGCCATACAGCCCCCGTATTTCTCCGCTCGCTCGCGCAAATCAGCGCCTTGGCATCCGTGGCTTGGCCGCCGGACCGGCGCACCACCAGCGCCAAGGCTCCGCGGCCGCACTCCCTCGCTATAACGTGTTCACTGGAATCGCGGCACAGACCCCCTTTTCCCACGTCGGGCGAGCCCCCACCCTCGATACAGAAGCTCGCCGCATCTCCCGCCTAGAATATGCAAAGAAGGCCTGCGCGTCAAGCCCTCGGCTTGCGATCTTTTCCTGAGGGCACTCAGAACAGCTTGATCTGGGGCAGGTCCGAGCAGCCCATGAGGAATTCGTCGACGGCGCGGGCGGCCTGGCGGCCTTCGCTGATGGCCCAGACGACCAGGGATTGGCCGCGGCGCATGTCGCCCGCGGAAAAGACGCCGGGGCAATGGGTCATATAGTCCTCGTTGACCTTGACGTTGCCGCGAGGGTCCTTTTCAAGCTTGAGCTGCTCGATGGGACCGTTGTGTTCGGGGGAGACGAACCCCATGGCCAGCAGACACAGGTCGCAGTCCATCTCGAATTCCGTGCCCGCGATTTCCTTCATGCCGAAGCGGCCGTCAGGGTTTCTGACCCATTCGAGGCGCACGCCGTGGAGCCTCTTGACGCGGCCATCCTGGCCCGTGAATCGCCTGGTGTTGATGGAGAAGTCGCGGATTTTGGCCGGGCGGTCTTTGTCGATTCCGCGCTGGAGAACCATGCTCTCCTCATGGGCGGAACTGGTGCGGAGGATCATGGGCCAGGTCGGCCAGGGCATGTCCGCGGTGCGCTCCTTGGGCGGTTCGGGGAGGAGTTCGAACTGGCTGACCAAAGCGCAGCGCTGACGCAGGGCGGTGCCAAGGCAATCAGCCCCTGTGTCGCCGCCGCCGAGGATGATGACGTGCTTGCCGGCGGCGCTGATGAGCTGATCGGAAGGGATCGAATGCCCGAGATTGAGGCGATTCTGCTGCGTCAGGTACTCCATGGCGAGATGGATGCCTTCAAGTTCCCGGCCTGGGACATTGAGGTCGCGCGCGTTGGTGGCGCCGCCGCAGAGCACCATGGCGTCGAAGTCGCGACGGAGGTCTTCTACACGGACGTTGAAGCCGACGTTGGCGTTGGTGCGGAAGGTAATGCCTTCCGCTTCGAGGAGCTTGATGCGGCGGTCGACGAGGTGTTTTTCGAGCTTGAAATTGGGGATGCCGTAGGTGAGCAAGCCCCCGATGCGGTCGGCGCGCTCGAAGACGGTAACCAGGTGGCCGGCTTTGTTGAGCTGGGCGGCGCACGCGAGGCCGGAAGGGCCTGAACCAACGACGGCGACCTTCTTGCCAGTGCGTTTAGCGGGCGGGTGCGGTGTGATCCAGCCCTCTTTGAAGGCATGGTCGATAAGGTTCTGTTCGATGAGCTTGATGGTCACGGGTTTCTCGTTGATGCCGAGGACGCAGGCTTCTTCGCAGGGGGCCGGGCAGACGCGCCCCGTGAATTCGGGGAAGTTGTTGGTCTTGTGGAGCATCTCGATGGCAGGCCGCCAGCGGTTCTTGTATACGAGGTCATTCCACTCGGGGATGATGTTGCCGAGCGGGCAGGCGCTGTTGCAGAAGGCGATGCCGCAGTCCATGCAGCGAGCGCCTTGGTCGCGCAGCTTCTTCTGCTCGAAATCGAGATAGATCTCGTTCCAGTCGAGAACGCGGAGCTCGATGGGGCGGCGCTTCGGGGTCTCGCGGGCGATCTCTTTGAATCCTGTTGGCTTTCCCATGGTGATGGCCAGTTGTTCGTTGCCAGTTGGCAGTTACCCGTAGCACTCGCCGGTGGTTAGTTGCTGGCAACGGGCAACTAACAACTGGCAACTATTCCGCCTTTCATGCCTTGGCCGTCTGGAGTTGGGCCAGTTTCCGAGCTTTCTCCTCGATGGCGGCCATGTTGTCGAGGACGCGACGGTAGTCGTTGGGCATCACCTTGACGAAGCGGGGCAGCTCGTTGTCCCAATCGGTGAGGATGGACTTGGCGACTGGGGAGTGCGTGTATCTCAGGTGCCCTTCGAGCATGCGGCGGATGAACTGGATGTCCTCGGGCGTGTCGGGGGCTTCAAGGGAGACGGTGTCGGGATTGCATCGCTCGTGGAAGGTGCCGTCTTCGTCATAGACGTACGCGATGCCGCCCGACATGCCGGCGGCAAAGTTGCGCCCTGTGAGGCCGATCACGGCGACCCGGCCGCCGGTCATGTATTCGCAGCCGTGGTCGCCCACGCCTTCGACGATGGCGTGCACGCCCGAATTACGCACGCAGAAACGCTCGCCCACGACCCCGCGGATGAAAAGCTCGCCGGCGACGGCGCCGTAGGCGACCACGTTGCCGGCGATGATGTTCTGCTCCGCCTTGAAGCCCGTGTCGAGGGTGGCTTTGGGGGGATGAACGATGATTCTGCCGCCGCCGAGGCCCTTGGCCACGTAGTCGTTGGCGTCGCCTTCGAGGATCAGAGTGATGCCCTTGGCCAGAAAGCAGCCGAAGGACTGCCCGGCCGAACCGTTGAACTTGAACGTGATCGTGTCATCGGGCAGACCGGCGAAGCCGTACTTCCTGGCGACCTCACCGGAGAGCATCCCGCCGACGGTGCGGTTGGTGTTGCGGATGGCCAGTTCGTATCGGATCTTTGTGCCGTGATCGAGGGCGGGTCTGGCCAGCTTGATGAGGAGGTTGTCCAGCGACTTTCTCAGGCCGTGGTCCTGCGACTCGACGTGGCGGAGAGGCGTGTGGCCAGAGCCTTCGGGGCGATGAAGGATGACGGAAAGATCGAGGTGCTTGGCTTTCCAGTGATGGGAGACATCGCTGAACTGGAGCAGGTCGCAGCGGCCCACCATCTCATCGACGGTTCGCAGACCAAGCTGGGCCATGATCTCGCGAAGCTCTTCAGCCACATAGAACATATAGTTGATCACGTGCTCCGGTTTGCCGCCGAACTGCCTGCGGAGATCGGGGTCCTGCGTGGCGATGCCGACGGGGCAGGTGTTCAGGTGGCAGACACGCATCATGATGCAGCCGGAGGCGACGAGGGGCGCGGTCGAGAAACCCGCTTCTTCGGCGCCGAGCAGAAAAGCAATGGCGACATCCCGCCCGGTCTTGATCTGACCGTCGGTCTGGAGGACGACGCGGCCGCGGAGGTTGTTCAGGACCAGCGTCTGCTGCGTTTCCGCAATGCCAAGCTCCCAGGGGAGGCCGGCGTACTTGATGCTCGTGAGCGGGGAGGCGCCCGTGCCGCCCGAGTCGCCGGAGATCAGGATGTGGTCGGCTCTCGCCTTGGCGACGCCCGCCGCGACGGTGCCCACGCCGACTTCGCTGACCAGCTTGACGGAGACGCGCGCGGCGGGGTTGATGCTCTTCAGGTCGTGGATGAGCTGCGCCAGGTCCTCGATGGAATAGATGTCGTGGTGGGGCGGCGGAGAGATCAGGCCCACCCCAGGCGTCGTATGCCGCACCTTGCCCACGTACTCGTCGACTTTGTGACCTGGGAGCTGGCCGCCTTCGCCGGGCTTGGCGCCCTGGGCCATCTTAATCTGAAGCTCGTCAGCGTTCACGAGGTACTCGGGTGTGACGCCAAAACGCCCTGAGGCGACCTGCTTGATGGCGGAGCGGCGGAGGTTGCCGTTGGCGTCGGGCTTGAAACGATCGGGGTCTTCGCCGCCTTCGCCCGTATTCGATTTCCCCCCGATTCGGTTCATGGCGATGGCGAGGTTCTCGTGCGCTTCGCGCGAGATCGAGCCGAAAGACATGGCGCCGGTGACGAAGCGTTTAACGATCTCCTTGGCCGGCTCGACCTGGTCGAGGGGAATCGGGTCCGCTTTCTTGAACTGCAGGAGACCGCGAATGGTGCAGCGGGTGCGGGATTCGTCGTTGACGATCCTGGCGTACTCCTTGTAGGTCGAGTAGCTGGCTGTGCGGACGGCCTGTTGCAGCTTGGCCACGGTGTCGGGGTTCCACATGTGGTGCTCGGCGCCTTTTCGCCACTGGTAGAAGCCGCCGACGTCCAGCGTCTCCGTCTCGACGTTGATGGGCGGGAAGCCGCGGCGGTGCCGCGCGAGCGACTCCTTGGCGATCACATCGAGGCCGATCCCTGCGAGGCGCGAGGGGGTATTGGTGAAGTACTCGTCAATGACCCCTCTGGCCAGCCCGATGGCTTCGAAAATCTGCGCGCCACGGTAGGACTGAACGGTGGAAATGCCCATCTTGGACGCGACTTTGATGATGGCCTTGTTGGCCGCCTTGATGTAGTTGCGTTCGGCTTTCTCGATGGTGAGTTCCTTCGAGAAGATGCCTTCGCGGGCGAAGTCGGCCAGCGTTTCGAAGACGAGGTACGGATTGACGGCGCCGGCGCCGTAGCCGATCAGGAGGCAGAAGTGATGTGCCTCGCGAGCTTCGCCGGTTTCGATGACCAGCCCCGCGAGCGTCCGCGTGCCCTCGCGGATGAGGTGGTGGTGCACCGCGGAGGTCGCCAGCAGCGAGGGGATCGGCGCGCGATCCTGATCAACGCCGCGGTCGGACAGAATCAGAATCGAGGCGCCGTCGGCGATCGCTTTCGAGGCGTTGGCACGCAGCTCGGCCAGGGCGCGTTCGAGGCCGGCCTGGCCGTCGGCGGCGTTGAAGAGCATCGGGATCGTCACCGAGCGGAGCGTGCTGTCGCGCAGTTCGCGGAGCTTCTCCAGGTCAGAGTTGCTGAGGATCGGCTGCCTGAGCTTCACCAGGTGGCATGCTCTGGGTGACTCGTCGAGGAGGTTGGCCTCGCGGCCGAGGTACGTGTAGAGCGAAGTCACCAAAGCCTCGAAGTTGGCGTCGAGCGGGGGATTGGTCACCTGGGCAAAAAGCTGTTTGAAGTAGTTGTAGAGAAGCTGCGGCCTCTCCGACAGGCACGCCAGCGGCGTGTCCGCGCCCATCGAGCCGAGCGCTTCCTGGCCCGTGACGGCCATCGGGAGCAGAACCATCTTCATGTCCTCGACCGTGTAGCCGAACACATGCTGGCGGACCAGCAGCGTCTCGGGGTCCGGCTGATGCACCTTGGCGGGCTTGGGAAGCTCGTCGAGGTCGATCATGTTCTCCTCGATCCACCGTTTCCATGGGCGGCGGTCGACGAGCTCCTGCTTGATTTCGCGGTCGTCGATGATACGCCCCTGCTTGGAGTCGATGAGAAAGATCTTGCCGGGCTGCAGTCGCCACTTGCGGATCACGTCCTCCGGTTTGATGGGCAGAACCCCGACTTCGCTGGCCATGATCACCAGGTCGTCCTTCGTGATGTAGTAGCGCGACGGACGCAGCCCATTGCGGTCGAGCACCGCGCCGATCAACGGGCCGTTCGTGAAGGCGATCGACGCCGGGCCGTCCCACGGCTCCATCAGGCAGGCGTGGTATTCGTAAAACGCCCTCAGATCGTCGCTCATGAGCGGGTTGTGCTGCCAGGCTTCCGGAATGACCATCAGCACGGCATGGGGAAGCGAGCGGCCGTTGACCGCGAGGAACTGTATGACGTTGTCGATCGTGGCCGAGTCCGAGCCGGACTCCGTGAGGATCGGGAACATCTTCTTCAGCTCGTCGCCGAACACGGGAGACTGCAACGCCGCGTAGCGAGCGCGCATCCAGTTGCGGTTCCCCCGCAGCGTGTTGATCTCGCCGTTGTGCGCCAGATAACGGTACGGATGGGCCCGGTCCCATGACGGGAACGTATTGGTGGAGAAACGCGAGTGAATCATGGCCAGCGCGCTCTCGAAATCCGGCTCGGAGAGATCCGGGTAGTACTTACGCAGTTGCAGCGCCGTCAGCATGCCCTTGTACACAATACGATGCGCGGACATCAGGCAGATGTAGAACTGCTGCCGGGCCAGCGGCGAGGCCGAGCCGAACTCGATCAGGTTCTCGGCGCGTTGACGCACGAGGTACAGGCGCCGGTCGAAGTCGGCCCTGTTGTAGAAGGTCGCCGACGGGGTGACGAACATCTGCCGGACGAGGGGCTCGGACTTGCGGGGCGTAGCTCCGATGAACTCGCTGTTGACTGGGACATCACGCCAGCCGAGGACGACCAGGTTGTTCTCGCGGACAGTGTTTTCAAGAGCCTCCTCGCACTCACGACGCGCGTCCGCCTGCTTGGGCAGAAAACACATCGCGGTGGCGTATTCCCCCAGCGCCGGAAGATTGATCCCCAGTTCCTTGGCCTTACGCCTCAAAAAGCGATCGGGCGTGCGGACGAGGATGCCGGCCCCGTCCCCGGCGTCCGGCTCCGCCCCCACGGCGCCGCGGTGATCCATGTTCTCCAGCATCAGCAACGCGTCAGAAACGATCTTGTGCGAGGCCTGGCCCTTAAGATGGCACACGAACCCGACGCCACAGGAGTCGTGCTCAAACTGCGGATCGTAAAGGCCTTGTGGTGGCGGTAAGGCAGTCATAAGTCATCCAAGTCCGTGAACATGCGGTGCACGGCCGGCATGCACCAAGTGCGCACATCCTGCGTAGCCCGCGGCGGTTCTCGGGTTTCAGCCCAGTTGCCGGAAGGTCGAGCGCACGCGCAGCGTCAAAAATCGGCCCAGCCGACGGCGGCCCGGATTCCTGTCCACTGCAAAGCGATATCAGCGCACTCCTCTGGCAACAGTATGCCTCTTTCGAAGCGGATGGTTCGGCCATAATTATAGGGGCCGACGGCCGGGTATGGCAAACGATGCTCGTAGCAGTAGGCTAACGACAGTCGCAAAACGCCCCCCAGGCCCGCGCCGGCGCGAGTCCGGGCAAGTGCAACCGCACGAGGAGTCCAATATGTCGATCACACGGCGGACGTTTCTGAAGGGTACTGCAGGAGCGGCGGCGGCCGGAATCGGGCTTCACGCGCACGCAGGCGCCGCGCCCGACTCGCGGCCGAACATCCTCGTCTGCATCGCCGATGACTGGTCATATGGACACGCGGGAGTCTACGGCGACAAGACCGTGAAAACCCCGACCTTCGACCGCCTGGCCACCCAGGGCGCCCTCTTCACCCACTCCTTCTGCGCCGCGCCGACTTGCACCGCCTCGCGCGGCGGCATTCTGACCGGGCAGTGGCCCCATCGCCTCGAGCAGGGGGCCAATCTGTGGAGCACCCTGCCCGCCAAGTTCGATGTCTATCCCGATCTGCTGGAACAGGCCGGCTATGCAATCGGATTCACCGGAAAAGGTTGGGGGCCGGGTGTGCTGGGCGAGCGAAAACGCAATCCCGCCGGGCGGCCAGTCAAAGGGTTTGCCGAATTCATGCGCGGCCTGGAGGGCGACCAGCCGTTCTACTACTGGTTCGGCAGCCAGGACCCGCATCGACCGTATGCCAGTGATCTGAAACGCAAGTCCGGCCTCGACGGCAAGAGTGTGAGTGTGCCGGCGTTCCTGCCGGACGTGCCCGAGGTGCGCGACGACCTGCTCGACTACTACGCGGAGGTGCAGCGGTTCGACGCGAATGTCGGGGAGATTCTGAAGGTGCTCGACGCCAGCGGCCGCGCGGAGAATACCCTCCTGGTCATCACCAGCGACAATGGCCTGCCGTTTCCACATGCGAAGGCAAACCTCTACGACAGCGGCACGCACATGCCGCTGGCGATCCGGTGGCCCAAGGCCATCAAGGGGGGCAAGACCATCGATGCCCTCGTGAGTCATGTCGATTTCGCGCCGACGTTCCTGGAGGCCGCCGGGGTGAAACCACCGGAAGCGATGAGCGGGCGGAGCCTGATCGGCGTGCTTGGCGGCGGCAGTCCCGCCGCGTTTGACCGTGTGTTCGTCGAACGCGAACGACATGCGCAGGCGCGGGCGGGTAACGTCGGGTATCCGTGTCGGGCCATACGCACGCGCGAGCATCTCTACATCCGGAATTTCCGGCCCCAGCGCTGGCCCGCAGGCGATCCGGATCTGTCCTTTTCGCAGGGAACATTCAGCGATATTGATCGTGGGCCGACCAAGGAATTCCTCCTCGCCCATCGCGATGAGGCCAGGTATGCGGGGCTATTTCAGCTCGCCTGCGCCAAGCGCCCTGCGGAGGAGCTGTACGACGTGGCGGCCGACCCCTGGCAGATGAAGAACCTGGCCGGCGATGCCAAGTTCGCGCAAGTGCTGGAGCGGATGCGGGGGGAACTGGCAACGTGGATGGCCCAGACCGGCGACCCGCGGAGCAAGGGGGATACCGATGTATTCGACGGCTATCCATATATGGGAGGCCGGTAAGCCCGCCGGTGCGGCTCGCCCCGCGTAGCGGCGCGACCGTAGGTCCGCCTCTTCCACCCCAGCCCCGAAGGGGCGCCAGTCAATAGCCAGGGGCGTCAGCCCCTGGGATCGGGCGTCCGACACGATCAGCCCCGAAGGGGCGCCAGTCAATAGCCAGGGGCGTCAGCCCCTGGGATCGGGCGTCCGACACGATCAGCCCCGAAGGGGCGCCAGTCAATAGCCAGGGGCGCCGGCCCCTGGAGAACAACCGTCCCCTCCTTCTGAGCCCCAACGGGGCGACAGACATTACTCCCCCCATGCGCCCTCCACTCCACGGGCCCACGCCCCCTGGCTACTGACCATCGCCCCCTTTGGGGCTCACATCGCAATCCCACGGCACCTCCATGCAGGCTTCTTCGGAGGTCGGGTCGGGTCGGAAAAGGCGCGCCCTGGCCCTCCCGCGCCGAGGGGAAATGCAGTCGGCCCGTGCCCCCGCTCGCCTCACCCCCCAGGAATCTCCTCCGGCCTCCAGGGAAAAGGATTCTTGAGCTTCCCCTTTTCCTGCTTCTCTACCGTCCCGTGTCCCCCCCCATGCTACTTGTGCTCCCCCGGAGCTTCCTGCTCTCGAATCATGGCCACGAAATCCAATCCAAGCGCCGAAATGGAGTAACGCCACGCTGCCAGGCTCTTGTTCCTGTCGAGAGTTTCTCCGAAGTAGGAATAGCCCCCCTCCATGATGCTGCTGCAGCGCTCAACCAAGCCATTTCGAGTGAGCCAGTCGCACGCACTCATCACGACTTGGGTACGCCGTGGCTCATCCAGCTCACGCAGGCAGGTGGCGGCGGCCACCAATCCGTCGACGTGCGCAGCAGTGTCCTGGTCGGAGTAGATGTCCTGCACGCCACCTGAGGCAAGCGTGCCAAGCAACTCAACATGATGCTCGCCCATATCGCTCAACATGTCAAAGAGTGCCATCTTCACGTCGAAGCTGAACCGCCAAGTCCTGCTGACCATCTCACCTAGCATGTAGCCCATCATCTTGAGCTTGAATGCCCGATGCTCGGACTGTGACCGCAGGATGCCATGTACCACCAGATGAGCATATTCATCGGACTTGGCGTACTCGGGATCGAGTTGAGCCTCGAGAGTCAGTACCCTGACGCCCATCGCGCGGAGCATCTCCTCAATGCGCTCCATCCTCTTGGCCGTCAAGTACTCGGCGACGTTGCTGTGGATCAGCCCGCCGACGCAGGGAACGAGATTCACCAGCGTCAAGATGTGGGACAAAGCATTTTGCGGTTCCAACAGTGGTTCTTTAGGGTGGGCAACCAACTCGCTCATCTGTATTCCTCCGCTAGCTGTCCTTGCCTATTCCTAATCATCATATCTGCCGCAAACCTGTGTGACACGTGGCGGGAGGCGGAAAAGAGGACATTGAGAATGCCACTGGATTAAGCTCCCAGGCTCGAGAATAGTTCTTTTCTGTACACCGATCGCGGTTTAGTCATGCGTCGGTACTCTTTGGGCCGTCGCTTCACCACACGAGGCTCCTGACGCCCCGGCC
>Ga0315284_10001867_pt1 | contig 30003 bp, 68 predicted proteins | sample YL17G09_16_MG_FD_203696 | JGI IMG/M metagenome (GOLD analysis project Ga0315284, IMG submission 203696) | Sediment microbial communities from Yellowstone Lake, YNP, Wyoming, USA - YL17G09_16 | ecosystem: Environmental > Aquatic > Freshwater > Lake > Sediment | place: USA: Wyoming | collected...
CATATCCTCTGCATCATCAATTTATTACTGCTACGCCTAACTACATCTTGGATCTTTATGTCTGGATCCCATTCGGCAAATCTGCCTAACATTATAACATTAGGAAAATCAGGCACTGTGGTTTTTACCAGTCTGCTATTCCGTATCAGCTCACCACCACCCACAGCACCTGTAATCTCAGCATAGCACACACCATTGCGTTTCACGATCTTGCTGAACTGATACTCTGGATCTGGGTAATATACTATTGCTGTCTCATAAGGTATCACTTCAACACCTAATTCCTGCTCTGTACCTTGTCTGATGGTAGTGTCTAATGTCCTGACCTCTGGCATATAACCTTTCACAAGACGATGAAACACATGATAAGGGATAGTATTTACTATATTACTATAAGCATAACTATTATTCTCTGTTCGTACTATGTCTGGTGTAATCTGAATTATCTTCTCTGTGCTTAATATCTGAGGCTGGATAACCATCATCAAAGCCTTGTCTATCATAGAGAAGTCAATTTCAATAATACGTAACATGCTCTGCTTCTCTTCAGAGAGGACAATGGTATCTGCAAATATGCTCTTTTCAAATTTTAAATTTGTACCGTGATTATCGGTAAGTTTCTTCTTGATGATGTTTAATTTCTCCTGCTCTGAAACATTAGTCTTGAATGTCTTGTTGGCATATGTCAGCACATCAATTGCTTTAATACTATAAGGAATGTTCGTCTTGCTGATACGCATTAAATCAGCTAGGAACTGTTTGTTATAATCATTCTCCTGTAAAAACATTAATTTTTGGGAGATGCCAGATAGCATCTGCTTGTTCTCTGTGCCTATAATACTATACTCTCTGTTGTAAAAAGCAAATATCTTAGCTGAAAGACCTAATCCCAATATCAGTTTGTATTTTTCCATTTTGTATTGCCTGAAAAATATAAAATGCCCAGACTATTCATCTGGGCAAAAAATATCTTTGTTACTTCTTCTGGGCTTTTCTTTCGTCTCTGACCTTGCCGTATATCTTGCCCAGGAGAGTCTGCACAACATCCAGATCGGTGAATTTCTTTACCAGTCTGTCATGAGTTGATGCGATCTCTTCGTCTATCTTCTCTGTGAGCTTTGCTCTGTCTGCAATTAGCTTCTCCTTGGCTATCTTCTTATCTGCCTTGGCTTTCTCTTTTGCCTTTCTAGCCATGAGCTTCTCAGCCTGTGCCTTTGACCTTGCCTCAGATTTAGCCTTTTTCTCTGCTATCTTCAAAGCTTTAGCCTTTGCCTTTGCTTCAACTTTAGCTTTAGCTTCTGCTATCTTCAAAGCTTTAGCCTTTGCCTTTGCCTCTGCTTTAGCTCTGAATTCAGCCTGCTTTAAAGCTTTAGCTTTAGCCTTAGCATCAGCCTTTGCTACTCTTTCAGACTGCTTCTGCTCGTCTGCTGTTACTGGTACTTGGACAGCTCCTGTCGATCCTGTTCCTGCATAGACCTGCCTGTCAATCTGGGCTAACTTCTCCTGAAGCTCTGCCTTTAGTGCTGGATTCTTCTCTGCTTCTATCTGTCTTAGTAGATTCTGCTTTTCCGTTACAATTTGTTTTGATGCTGCCATTTTGTTTTCCTCCTATTCAACCTTAACTTCAAATAGCTTCTGCTCTTTCATTGCCTGATTTATCCTGTCTAGATGAGCCTGTGCCTCAGATAAGATCTTATAGCCGTATATCTTCATCAAGACATCAGCACTCAATCTTGCCTCTGTAGCATCAAGTAGCTTCTTAATGGTAATCTTAGCACCTTTAAAGCTTTTGTTATGCTCAGTAGCATATTTCAGCAATTGTCCTTCCTTAGTGCCCATCAGCTTGAAGAATATCTCCCAGCTCTTAATGGTATATACCTGCTTGTCTACAGAATATATATCAAATCTATTGATGGTGCCGTCCTTCTTCTTTACGCCTAATGCAAACTTAGCTCCTGTCTTCTTGTCTGTTGCTTCAAGCTGTGTCTTGTTGCGCACAACCTTATCAACAACAAAGGTTAAGCTTTCACCTACCTTTGGGTTCTTCAAGAAATTACTTCCAGCAAAATCATCTGCTGTAAGCTCTGGCTCTTCTACAGGCTGGCTTGTGCCTGCTAAATCCATTATCTCGTCGTCTTCTGTCATTTTAGCACCTCCGTGCTTCGTTGTTTAGTTTTGTTTTTGTTTCTGCTGTGTGAAATCACTTAAACTTAAATCTATCAGCTCTGGCTCTATTAATGGCTCGTGAACAATGGGATGTCTAAGCTTGATGTTTAGCCAAGCTCTTGTCATAATACCATCAACAACTTTTTGCTTATCTGAGATGCCTAATTCATTTAACTTGAAAAATACTGCTCGATCTGATTCTGCTAAAACTTGATGTTTCTGACAATAAGCATTATATGCCTCTCGCAGATCTTCTTTGGGAACGAAACAATTTAAATTCCCTGTTACTATTTCTACTTCCTCTTCAAAGAAAGTTAAAAATGTACTGGTCTTCAATTGCCATTTGTGTTTTATCTCCTCTGAACTGGTACATTTACTAAATCCATTCTGCTGTAAAAGCCTGTGTAATCCATCTAAGCTCCAGTTTAACAGACCTGATAATTCCTCTGGTGTTGTGAGTTTTTTTATAAGGTCAGTATCGGCTCTCTTATCATAGGTTGTCTTTTCAGTTAAATTTTCATATTGCTGAGGTAGATAAAATCTAAACTTAAAATCAAGCCATATCCATCTGTCGAAAAAACCTATACTGTTATCACGAGTTCTTGGTAATTCATTAGCTAAAAATATCATCTTAGCATAATTTACAAAATGGATCGGTGTCATGAATTTTCTTGCTGCAGTTAATAAATCATGACCTGTTAAGCTTTTGAAATTGCCTGTCTCGGTCAATGCAGCTTTACTAATATCTGCAGACAGATTAGCTAATTTACCAAATAAAGTGCTCATTACAAAATTATCTCTCTCTAGCTGTTGTAAGCTAATATTAGCACAATTGTCAGCTCCGATAAATGTCTTCATCAGTTCGAGAGTCTTACCTTTGCCATTACGTCCAGAGCCTAAAAACATGAATGCCTTTTCAAACTTATAGTCTCGATAAAGAACATAACCAAACAGCTCTTGAATAACATCCAGATCGGTCTTGTCGACAAGAATTTCCTTGAAAAACTGTTTTATCTTAGGACAGTCTGCAACTGGATTATATATAGCAGGCATCTTATTAAAGAATTTATATTCTGGACTGAAATCTAATAGCTCTCTAGTTCGCCAATTTAACACTCCATTAGCAACAGGTATCAGACTTAAATCTTCGAGAATAAACAGATCTTCTTGATTAATATAAGAGTCAGCTTCAATCTTTAAGGTTACTAAACTTATTAAGCTCTCCTTGATATTAGCACCTAACAGATTACGTAAATATTCAACAATCTCTTTTCTGCCATTAGGCTTATATATGCCGTCTTCATATATCCAGACCTCTGAATTTATGTCATTTTTAGTAGTATATATACTATGAGTCTGATTGAAATCAACTACCATTCGCTCTGTTGCTCCTGCTATGTCTTTGTTCAATAAATCAAACATTACCTTATCATATAAATTCTCCTCTGATAATACAATCTGAACTTTCTGGGCTAATGCCTTTTTAGCAACTGCGAAATTACAATTATTCAAAAGCTGGTATAGTTTAAATACATTACCATGCTTGGTGCAATGGAAACAGTGAAATAGCTCTTCTGTAAAACTGAAACATTTACCATGCACACTTGAATGGAATGGACAGTCTGTGGGATTCTTCTCTGTGCTGATGCCTGCCTCTTTTAATATGTCTGAAATTTTAACTCTTTCCTTGATGTGTTTTAGTAGCTGGTCTTTCTCAATGAATTTCTGCTCTCTGTTCTGTTTTATCTCTTCAGTTATAATCTGAGCTCCTACTGTAAACTGTTCAATTAGCTTTTTGACCTCCTGATATGCTATGCTCTTGATAGCTACATCTTTAACAATAGAATATATCTTGCCTGTCTTAAGCTTACTGTTCGGTCCAATAACTTGCTTACCTGCTCCTTGACCATCAACTATCGTCTTCTGCTCTGCATCTAAAAACTTAAAGCTTCTTGGCTTTTCATCAGTATAAAAATAGAAATGATATAACCCTTTTGTTGCTGTCTTGACAGTAAATGTCTGTTGGAATTCAGGCAGAGTTAATAAGTGTTGCTGAAGCTCGGCATTATCACAATCAACAACAAGTAGATTATTATATCCACACAGCACTCCATATGTGGGATTTTTATGTAAATGATGCTGAAATTCAGGATCTGTCTTATTATAATTATGGATAGTTGTCCAAGCCAATTCACAAGGTATCTTTTCAATCGTTTTTATGAACTTCTGATTGTCTAATTGGACAGGAATATTAACCTGATATTGAGCTGATGGCTGAGGTTGATTCTGAGGAATTTCTCCCATAAATTGTCACCTTTCTTTTTATACTGGCAAGTCTGAAATTTGGTCTTCTTTGTGTGTCTGAATCGGATTCTTCTTGATGCTAATAGAGCCTGAAATTTCTTCTATGATTATATCATCTCCTGCTTTCAAATTAAGAAATTTCACCATGTCAAAAGGTATAACTACCATCAGGCTAGTACCAATTTTTCCTAAGTTTCTTTCATATTGCATCGTCTGACCTCCATCGTAAAACGATAAAACTATACTTGAGAAGACACAACGAGTATATAAATATTATTATAAATGAATATATATATAACAAAAGTATAGCTTAAACGCTTCAAGAAGAACAGGAACGATCTGGCAATAATAAGGACTTGTTTTTTTAAAAAATTTCTGCAATAATAGAGAACAAGCCGTTAAAGTCGTTATTTTTTTTTGAATTTTCTCATTTTTATGTTTTTTTCACCTTTTTCACTAACGGCTATATCCTCTAAACACTGTTTTTACCCTTAAGGGGTAAATTCACTATTCTCTCTCATCTCTCTCCCCGCGTTATAATAAGGAAAACATACTTTTCCCGATATAGCCGTTAGTTACGTTGAGACCCCTGTCTTCTAGAATTAGTATAACATTTATAACATTTATAGCATTCAATTCAAAAAAACTTTAAATACTAGCTTGTTGACTTGCTGAATCATGGGAAAAAATCTCAACGATTCTTTTCTGATCTTGTACCAATTTTTAGCTTTCATGCTAATCATGGTCTTTTTCATGATACAGCACGAATCTGTGCACCAGCAGATTGGCATGATGCATGGAGCAGATAGCTGTAATGTAAGCTATGAATGGCTAAAGCTAAAAGGACAGACTGACTGTTCTTGGCCAAACACTGTTGACAAAGCAGAATATGCTCAAGCTCTTGAGCTTAACAGCATCAATGAAATTGTCGGATACAATCTGCAGACTCTCATCATAGCACTCTTTGCAGTAGCCATGTTAGTAGTCCTAGCTAACAATGAGAAACCCCCAAAACCACCAATTAGCCCAATTAACCCACAAAACCCTGTAGCTATGGGGGTTTTGCTGAAATCTGCCGTTAAAACCAATGCAAACAGTCTTAGCCTAACAGCAGAAAACCTTCAAAAACCTTCGAAAACCCCATTAAAACCTCTCGTTCTTCAGAACCCAGAACCTAATGAGGCTTTGCTGAAATCTGCTGTTAAAACCAATGCAAACAAGAGAGAAGAATGGTGAATACTTGGGCAAAAGGACATAGAGCAGAGAAATTCTTGCGTGACTTTTTTACTGCTTTGGGTTATTTTGTTGTTTTCAAGTCTGTACATCTTAGATTTGGATGTCTAGACTATGCCAATATGTTTGACATTGTTGCATACAAAGACCAAGTGAGGCTTTACATAAGTGTCAAGCATCACAAGGATTTGCCACAGCTTGGAGAGATAAGCCGACATAAATTGCTGTATGGTAAGTCTGGTGAAAGATATCTTCAGATAGTTTATCACAATTCTGCATGGCTTGGCAGAGGAGCAGAGAAGTTCCATCATTCTGGATATTGGGAAATATTTGAGGTGTGAAGAATACACCACACCAGAACAAGATATGTGGTGATTGAAAAAAAAATATCTGTCTATCCTGCTTTGCCTAGGATTCGCCAAGCTTCATTGCCTCCTGGGCATTTGGCTACTGCAAATCTCTTGCCTGACTTGTTTACTATCCTGTAATTTGCTGTGCTGAAACTCTTTCTTGCTTTCATGTCATAAAATTTTAGTGATTCCATTTTTTCCTCCTGTCTGATTTTAAGTCATTAACTTGACAATGTCTTCTTCTGATGAAAATGATTTTGGCTGTTCTACCACCAAGAAAAAGTTATCTCCTTCCTCCTGGTGAATCTTGAAAATTTCAGGCTTGACATAGGTCTTCTTCTTAATCTGATGCTGTATTTTTAAAGCTTCAGGTAAGGTTAATGCTTTGTGCTGTGTAAATCCTGTGAACATTTTACATAGCTTATAGGTTAGGTCATATATAAAGTTTTATTTAAACTTACAGATGCTGTGGGGAATTCTTGTTCTGTGAGACAGGATAAAACTTTCTATTTCCGCAGTAAGGACATTTGAAATCCTCTGGAATTTTCTTGAATTTATCAGATAGACTACACCATGTACATTTTATCTCTAGCATAAAATTTCACCTCAAAAAATTCTTTTTTAAACATTGATTTTTCTGATATTTATTAATGCCAATAATGTTACAGTAGTGCACAGTACACAGACCGAACAGCATTGCCTGTCTCTGACATGGAGTGTTGTCTCGTTTGGTTGCATTACATAGCATCTTGGATCCTCATCTTCTGGTACAATACAAAACTGCTCAGAGCTAAAAATAATGGTGCTAGAAGATTCATGCTTATCATCTGTAGATATTTTGACATCAGCAGTTTTGCCTCTGGTGCAATCTTAGCAATCTCTTCTGCTGGAACAGTAGCTGTGGTGTATGTCTGATTGGTGTTATGATTGATAACACTAACAACTTGTCTCTTGACGCTGATATTGTTAAATCCTGCAAAAATCTGCAAGAAAATAATTGCTAAAATCATATATATCATGAAGAACTGATACAAGTCACTCTTTGACTGATTTTTGTTAAAGAAAAGAAATCCGATTAGACCGACAGCTATGATTTTTACAAGAAATAATGAAGCGACATTCTTGAATAATAGAAAGATTAAATTACCTTCAAAAGCTAGAAATGCTGTGTTGCTGACTGTTGTAGTAATATCAAATACTGCTGTTAAAATCAAAGCAGAAATTAAAAAAAGTTTAATTCTGTTCATTGTCCTCTGCCCAGTCTGGAACACCATCAATTGGAGCTTTTTCATCAGTGCCTAATTCTTCAGCAGAAGTGTCAAATTTCTGTCTCTCCTGCTGGTCTGATTCTACTATGATTGGATTGCCAAAACTGTCTAGACTCTGTCTTGGTGCATTTACTGGATTTGTAGATGGTCTTACTCGTCCTCTCTGTAGAGCTTGTGCTGGGTGCATTCCTGCCTGTGCTAATTGCTGATTCTGCATCTGCTGAGGCTGTTGCTGAAACTGCTGCTGAAACTGCTGCTGTTGCTGATTCTGCATCTGCATCTGCTGCTGTCTATAAGCAATCTGCTGAATGTTCACTTTCAGCTTCTCTATTATTGCCTCTGTTCTTTCTCCTAAAGTTATAATCTGTTTTATCTTTGTGAATTCCTGATAAATAGGATTCTCAGAAAGTCTATTTATCATCTCCTGGTTCTGTTCAATCTCGTTCATTTTTTGTCACCTTTATTCTTTAGTCATATTAATTTTCGTCTTGGGGATTGGGATGTCTTTCTGCTGGGCTATCTTTACTATTCTCTGATAAGTCTCAATTGTAAAATGCTGATACTTCCTGGTAAAATTCCAGACTTCAGTCAATCGTCTTGCGATGCCCATCGCAGATCGGGCAATTCCCATATACCGACGGTATTTCAGCCAAATCATACTTTGTCCTCTATGGCTTTCAATAGCTTAATTATCTCCTGCTGAGCTGGTCTTAACTGTTCTAAAGCCTCTTGTAGATTGTCCATATCCTCTTTCATCTTAGTGACTGTCTCACCAATCTTTTTTAGGTCTTCTTCTTGACTGCTTGGATTCATTTTCGGTCCTCCTGTTCTTTCTAATAATTATGATTAAGAAACTAATTGAAAAAAACAATAAGCTGAAGCTTAGAGAGACTAAAATTAGCCATTGTACAGCTACAGATAATCCTGTAATATATCCTAAAAAAAGCTGACATGTCTCTTGCGAATAATTCATCCTTTTTTTCCCCATACAAATTTTTCAGAGCTTAATTTTGGCATGGTCTTTGGACCTCCCATCTGGTAGAATCTGATTAATTTCCACCAGCCAGCTACACAAAAAATGCTTAGTATTATTGCAATCTCATAATTCTTTGATGCGAACACAGCATAAGTTAGCAGACTAAACAGTAGATTGCCTGCCCAGAAAGACAGGACAATTAATACTTTCATTACTATCTTCTCATCTTTCAGGATGAACTCGTGAAAGGTCTTATATTTATTTCTGTTTTTCATTTTTGATTTTATTTAAGCCGTAGAACAAGGCAAAATCATCAAGCTCTGCAATCTGCTTCTTAGCGTCGGTGGCAACCAAAGCACCAATGACAGCCATCACAAGCATTACCCCAACAACAAAAAGCTCTGTACCTACTGATATGGTATAAAAGAACACAGCTAAAGACACAGATAAAAAAATCAGTACATACATTAGATTTATTGTCTTAATCAGAAAAGATTTATGATTCTCTTTGCTTTTTAAAAATTCAAGATGTTTTTCCTGTTCCATTATTTTACCTCCCAACCATATTCTGTCTTATTTGCTTGTGATCTGTTTGATTGTCTCTGTAGATATATTGAAATATATTCATCATCGGGATGAACTATGCCTTCTTGCATTAATACTTCTGGACAATGTTCAGTTAAAGTTTCATAGATATAATTTTTTGCTATTGTAATGCCACGCTCTTGACCAATAAGAATTCCACAGAATAGAAAGCTTAACAGTAGTAATATGAAAAGAGTAGCTCTTAATAAGAAGCTTTTCGTGAAGATGTCTCTGGCAGAGATGTCCTCCGGGATAATATTATAAGTTTTTATCATCTATGTCGCCATCGTTAATATGATATAAATATCCATGCTTAAAATCAGGACATTTTTTTGATATGATAAATTTGCCTTTGATTAATCTGCGTAAGCTATCTCCTAGACTGCTTATGTTTAAACCTTTGAGTTCTTCTGCAATGTCAGAGCTACTTATCCAGCCTCTTCTTGCTAAAAGCTTTAGTATTTCCTCTTGTCCCATGATAATAAAAAAAGACAAGAGTAGCAGGGGTGTAATCCGACTACTCTTGTCTATTCTTGGCTGTGATTGTTAATCCTTTAAGTAATATTTCTTGCCATGTATTGCTGCCTTTTAATTTTAGATATCTCTTATAATCCACAGCAGACACGACAATTAAGATGTGTTTTACTTGCATATAAGTTATATCACTATAAGTTATATATAAATGTTTTCATTCCACGCCTGAGAATTAGATTCTGCGTTCTTCTTTTATCTGTTTCAGAAGCTCTTGGTCTATGTCCTGTGGGCTGACTGTCTCTGTCTGTCCATCAATTGTAGTGCTAAACATCTGATGCTTTTTTTCAAGTATTTTTTTGACTCTCTCTTCTACACTGTTCTTTGCCATTAAAGTTATTATTAGCATCTTATTCTGCTGGGTCAATCGGTCAATTCTGCCTTCTCTCTGCTCGTTTACTGAAGGGCTATATGAAGAGTCAAAATGTACCATGATATGAGCTTCTGGTATGTTCAAGCCATAGTTCAGACAGTCAGTAGCAACAAGATATTTCTTAGCAGGGTTAATCTTAAACTCATCCAATGCTGTGGTCTTGTCTGATGTCTGTCCTGTGATGATGATGGTGCTATCTTTAGGTAAGCTTGCTGCAATCTCATATGCTGAGATCTGCCATTGGCTGAAGATTATTACTTTCTCATTAATCGTTTCAAGGATTTCAAGCAGGGCTTTAATCTTACTGTTCTCTGTGCTGGTGATTCTGATGTTTGAAGCTAATGGACTAGTGCTGTTCTTTATCTGCAGTAAGCTATTGGCTGCTAATCTGGACATAGTTAGACAACTCAATATGTTCTCATCAGAGGCACTGTTCTTGGCTAAATTTATGAAATAATCAGATATCTCTTGCTGATATGGATTTAAGGTTATCTCATATTTCTGGTAACTTCTCTCTGGTAGCTGAGGCATCACTTCAGACTTGTGACGTCTACACATGATGGTTTTTAATCTGGTGTTAAGCTCACTTAAATTCTTATAACTGACTACTATCTGAATCTCTCGTCTAAGCTTGTGATTATATATTGTGCCTTGGATGCAATATCTTGTCAAGAACTCTACATAATTAAAAAATTTAGGTTTTAAGAAATTAACAATATTGTATAGCTCTCTTGGGTTATTGACAAAAGGCGTAGCAGTAGCACCAAGCTTGAAATTAGTAAGCAGTTTCTTAGCCATGGTGTGTGTCTTGCTGCTGTTGTTCTTGATTCTGTGGACCTCATCAAGAATTACTAAATCGTATTTTTTAGTTGCTAAAAATTCATTATTTAATAATTGTTCATAGTTGATTATTAGATATCTCAGCAGATTTTTCGGCTCTTGAATCTTCTGGCCAAACTGCACATCTTCAGGCGTCAAAATGGGACTTTCATAGAAAAAATCATTGAATGATTTATTGCGTGCCAGCTTGTCTCCTTCAAGCACAACACTAGGCTTTGCCAAGAATTTTTTAATCTCTGTCTGCCATTGATATTTCAAAGGAGCTGGACATATCACTAAAACTTTAGCTAAATTCTTCTGCTCGGCAAAAGCTAATAACTGCAGAGTTTTCCCCAGACCAACGTCGTCTGCTAGTAATATCTTTCCTGCCAATAGCTGTTTGACTCCTTCTCTCTGAAAAGGCAATAAAAAATTAAGCTCTGGTTTCAATAGACTTTCGTCTTGCAAATATTCAAGCAGTTTATTGTAATGGTCTTGTATCATATATGGTTTTAATATATTGAGATTATAATTGTTTAAGTTAATATGCCAGATCTTGGAATTTGCATTATATTGCCCAAAACAGTTTTTCACAACATCGATTAATATGTGAAAATCACTGTTGGCGATTATACTTTTCAATTTTGTGCCAATGAATTCAATCTGAATCGTAGCCATTATTTGACCTTTCTGCCTAATAATAAATCTCTGATGGCTCTCTCGTTGAGCTCTTGCTTCTCGTTAATACTATATATTTTTGAGTTGCACTCTCTAATCTCTTTATTTAGAGTAGCTATTTTAGTGCGTAGATGAAGCTCTTCATCGTCTAAGCTTTCTGCATACAGAGCTAGTTGCTCTCCTCTGTTCAGTATTTTCTGGGCATCTGATTTTATCATTTTGACCTCTTGTCTATAACGCTACAATTTGATGTGTTGAAAATTTCAGTGAAAGCTTTAGCCTCTGTGGTAGATCTGAAGGTCATGTCCTGATTTGTATAGCTACACACTATTCTCTTGTTAAGATTATCAGTCAGGAAATAGTTGTCAAAGAAGTTATCTATGCTGCCTGACTTGATAGCAACCATCACAAGACTTCCTCCTATCAATAATATCATTACAGAGATTATCCCATAGATATAATATTTTGTAACTTTAGTGGTCTTCTTTCCTTCTCGCATATTCTCTGCAATCTCATCTACCATGCTCATTATCTTCTTGCTATTTAAAGCTCTGAGATTATCATCATCAAGAGCTGGTAAATTATTCTTCATGTTATTTCCTCCTTGGCATATAATAAAAAAAATACATATACATGATTATCGCAACGATGAAAAATAATATTATTATTCTATCGTGATGTAGAACATACTCATCATATGTGCAATAAGTATTATAATCATAAAAAAAAGCATGACATTTCTGATAAAAACAATCGTGTCCTGTTATGTTGCTAGTCAATGCTTCACATATCATCATTCCCTTCCCTCTTGCATCTCAATCTCTTGTCCCATTATTTGATCTAATATACACTCTGCAGTATCATAATCTTCTACTTTTGCATAATAATTGGCTTGTTCTATTATTATATCACGTCCTATTCTCAGATATAAACCAGCTTCATATAGACCTATTTTTTGTTTCATTCTCTCTCCAACTGCAAATATTTAATTCGTAAAGCTATCAAGCATAAAATCACAGCAGTAATATAACCAATTACAAATCCAATAATCAATGAAAATATATTAATGCTCATTGTCATTCCCTTTCCTCTTGCAATTTTAAAGACATAACTAATTGAAATATAGCTAAAGGCACTAAAAGTATCAACGAACTAATATCCTTTGTTACAATTATAGTTAAATAACAAAGCATAGCTACTAAACTAGCATAATACTTTTCCTTATCTTTTATTGTTATTTTCATTCCCTTTCCTCTTGCACAAATATTCGTTCTTGTATGAATATAATATATAAACTCATCATCATTAAGATCCATATCAAAACAGCAATTCTATAATTAACTATTATCATCGTCCAGACCTAACTCTTTTAATAAATAAGATTCCTGTTGAAAAACCAATATAGATTCCCCACGCTAAATCGCTCATTTTATCGCCTTCTTTGTATCTATTGCATAAGTCAAATCTTCTATTGCATAAGCATATCCCCAGAAAAACATTTGTCTCATCTCATTAGTCATTTTCTTTTCAAAGCTATTTTCCCATCGTGTCTGGGCTTTTAATATCCTGTCTCCATTAATAGTATTCATTTTCTCACTCCATCCAGACGCAACTCCCTCAAACATCTGCATAATCTACATTTATCATTCCCTTTCCTCTTGCATAATTTACATTTTTCAATATGATATTCATTCACTAAAACCCATCCTACCCCTATACCAAAAAAGACACCTAATAACCAAATGATAAAATCACTCATCGTCATTCCCCTTCCTCTTGCATATTAAAATTATCATGAAACTCCTTGAACTTTAAGACGATATGCACTATCTTTTAGGAATAATCCTTCTTCTAATTTAAACAACACCCATTTCTCTCCTGTTGTCACATGCTCAATATATACAATCATCTTCTCACCTTCAACCCTTTCAAAAAATCTGCAATATCTATCAAGCAATCTTCCTCATAGCCTGTGTCTGTCAGTGGTAAGAACCAATACTTTCTCCAGCCGCAGTTCCATTTAATCTCACCCAGAGGAGTTCCGTCCTTTGTCATAACCCTAAATATCTTTGTCTTGCCAGACTTGGAAACACCATAATCTATAATCTCAATCCATTTGTATTGTGTGACTTCATTCATTGTCATTCCCTTTCCTCTTGCACATAATCTTTAAAGTCACTTCTTAAAAGTCTCATTAAATCACTAAGTTCATATAATTTCTGATATGCCTGAATATAATTATTGGAATATAATAGACTTTTTGCCTGATGAAGTTTCCTTTCAAAATTATCTGCAAAACAACTGAAATTATATTTAAACTGTTCATCTTTGGATTGTTTCTTTATCATTCTTTCACCTCATCGTCCAGACATAACTCTCTTAATAAGACAATATAGCTTACAACTTCTTCTCTTGTTGTTGTCCATACTAATTCATGGCACTTTGGACATTTATGTGTCATTGACGATATCCTTGCTTTCTTTATCGCTTCCCTGACCTTATGCATAGCTTCTTTGTATCCAAAGTCATAATACAGATGCTTCCTTGCTTTCCTCACGAATCTTTCATATGTTGTCTTTGCCTTTATGCTCATTTTCTCACCTCATCGTCAAGACCTAATAACTTCTTAAACCTACAAATTTGACACTCTTTTAAAACCAAGTTTTTATGTATATCACATGAACATCTCAACTCTTTCTGTATCGCTTCCCTGACCGTCTGCTTAAATTTTATTAAATCTTCAAAATATTGAAATTGCATCTTTGTCAAAATAACTTCTTCTTCATCAAAGCTCATTTTCTCACCAGTTTTTGAAGGGTTGGTTTACAAAAAGGAAAACTGCCAAAATTACAAGAACCCTTACAATCCCAACACATTTGTTTCATTACTTGTTCTTTAAAACTTTTTAAGCTCATTTTCTCACCTTCAAATTATTATTAATATCCAGTAATATGAACATTATTATTGAAAGATATATTATTATTACAAACAAAAAAACCGTATAAATATCGAAGCTCATTTTCCCACCAGATACTTCTGGAAATCCTCGTATAAGGTAAGTATTATTATAATCATAAGACAAATAAGGATTATAATACATATTATTTGAATTAAGCTCATTTTTCCACCAGATACTTTTGGAACTCCTCATAAAGTGTAAGGTATCTCAAGTCTCCCATATACCTCTTGTCTACTGTATGTTCTATGATATAGTCTTTCACCATATCGCTTAACTCCGCAACTGCCATGTATCCTACTCTATCTTCAAGTATCATTCTTTCACTTCCATAATCTTTATCCCTAACCTGCCCATAAACTTCAATGCTGCTTTCTGTATATCCTTTGTGACTGTGCTATGGCTTGCTGTTGCCAAGAACCTAGCCCACTCAGTTGTCACTACCTGCTTGTCCAGACAGAACTCTTCAATACATTCCTTTGTATAAAAATCATTATCATATCCATCAAAATTACATATCGCACCTATAAGGTTTGGGAACTTCTTGTCAAAGTCATTCATTTTCTCACCTCATCGTCAAGACCTAACTCTTTTAATAACCCTCTTACTCTTAGACATTCACACTTATTGAAATGTCTTATAATCGCTTCCCTGACCTTCTGCCTATCAAGACAATAATTCTCTATGTCTTGTTCATTATATTGATTATTACCTTCATCATCTGCACTACCTGTTGTTTCTGCATTATGCAGACTTGGAAAACTCTTTTCAAAGCTCATTTTCTCACCTTTTCTTTTTAATCTCCAATATTAATCTATAAAACTTAGCATCACTTATTCCCATCTGTAATTCATATCTATCATATAATTCTTGAACCCATAAAGGGATTACTCTCATTTTCTCACCAGATACTTTTGGAACTCCTCGTATAAGGTAAGATATCTCAAATCTCCTTCATACCTCTTGTCTACTATATGTTCTATAATATATTCCTTAACCATATCCTTCAGTTCAGATATTGCCATGAATCCTACTCTATCTTCAAGTATCATCTTTTCACATCATATTTATCCACAAAACCTTGACAGTCACATTCACTACATCTGTTCAATGTATGGTCACTAAAATTGTTCAATGTATGTAAATGTCCAGCATGACCGCACTTACACATTCTGCTCATCTTTTCACTTCTTTTTTATAATAATCTAAAAATAAAGTAATCATCATAATCTGACCACTACCAAGAACAATAGTGTCTTTTTTTGCAAAATCATCTATAATCTCGTAGTCTTTCTTTGTTAAATTCATCAATACAACCTCTTTCCCTGTTTATTGCGGTGCATCTGGATGATTGGCTGATATACTGTTCGGATGTAATACCTTATCATGCCCCTAGCTTCAACTTCAGTAAAGCCCATCTTCCTGACTGTCTTGTATGCCCTCTGCGGGCTGAACTCGTTTAACCGCAAAGCTACAGCAGGACTAAAGCCCTCGTTCAATAAATCATCTATTGTCATATTATCACCTTTTGATTTTTAATTCTTTTAAACAATTGCATAGATTGCAATGCTCGTCTCTCTCGTCTTTGCTGTGTGTGCTGTAATGACCAAACCATCTCAAGATTGCCTTTTTTACTTCTGTCTTACTAAGTTTTTCCTTGTCGTTTTTTATCATTCTTTCTCCTCTTGTTCTTGGCATCTCTCTGTCGTCGTCTCTTTGCATCCTGTAGAATGTTCTGTTCGATGGGACTGCTGATTGGTCTGTGTCGGTATGTCTTCATTCCTCGCAGCCAATCTAAAGAGCTACATCCCTTATTAAACATAGCATTACGCTGTCTAATCTTCCTCTCTGGATTCATAATTCCCCTCTATTCTTGGATTTTTTTAGCATATGCAGAGATGGTCTTGCTGTGATTAAAACTTTTCATCACTTTCATCACTTCTTCATCTATCTCTGACTGCTTATCTTTAACTGCAGAGCCAAAACCTTTAATAAGTTTTCGTAATTTGGCAGTCTTCTTCTTGAATTCTTTCTGCTGTTCAGAATAGCTCTTCTTGTGGGATATCGCTCTTGACTCTCTGTCCATTCGTTCAAGGGTTAATTCTCCAATTCTTTTCAGTTCGTCCATTTTGTTTTACCTCCTTACAGATTAAATCCAAACAATTGCTTCTTTGGTTTATAATCCAGACACCATTCTTCGCGATGCCAATTCTCATCTACTGCTCTCTGAGCTCTCTTCTGCATACTTCTCATCTTCTTGATGTTCTGGTCTAGCTGTAAGATATAAAAATCCACGTCGGTGGCATCAGCAACGACGAAATATTCATAGCTGAATCTTGTCTTGCACGAAGCAATGAAACAATTGCTATCTCTGCGTAACTTATGCATTGCCCTCTTGGTGAATTCCCAAAGCATCCAATGGTCTAGTCTATCTGCAGAATAAGTCTTGCGAAATAAGATACTGAATAATCTTTCTTTTTCAATAGCCTGTTCGTGACCAATATGCTTGTGCATAATCTCTATTATCTGGAGAGCTATCTTCTTGATGCTGAACTCTCGCATCTGAGCACCTGAAAACTCAGGATACTTAGCTAAAATGTTGTTTGTTTTCATTGTTTCGCCTTCTTCTTGATGTCCAAATAATAAGCTTTGCTACAGATCTGGTTCGAAGTATAGTCTCTGAACTCTGGCATCTGTAGAATCTTAGATGTCTTTGTGTCTGGATATACCTTTTTAAGCAGATCTATCTGCTCTTTTGTCCATTTGCCATTTCTTCTCTTCTGTCTCTCTGGCTGGTCGTCGGTTATTACCTTATTGCTTATTTTAAACAACTGATTCACTTTAGTTGTCAGACCTAAAAATTCCAGAGCTGACATCTCTGTCTTTACAGTCAGGTTGACGCTAATGAACTTATCAATAGCTACCTTTACTGTAAATTGCTTCTCTTCTTCTCCCATTTTCCCACCTTCTTACTTTCATTTCTTGTTCAGAGCATAGAATACTTGTTTACCCATTCTTTTCTTCTGTACTTTTTGCTCTTTGAATAGTTTGTTTAAGATTATCACTGCATAGATATAGCTAATCTCTGCTGATTTGCACAGTTCAACAGCAGACTGTGGAGCTTTTTGAAGCTCTGTAATTACTCTTTCTTTAGCTGTCAATTTAGATGTCTTGTTGAACGTTTCATAGTCCATGTTCTTGTCCTCCTTCGATTAATTCGTCAAAATTGCGATTGTTACCAGGATATTTTTGAAATGCCTCTTGCTGTCGTGGCTGTTGCATAGTCTGTTGCTGTCTCTGCTTCTGTTCATAATTAGTTGGCATGCCCATTGCTACTTTAAATTTACTATCAAGCAGGTAATATAATTTATCGTCTTTTTTAGCTCTAGTGTCTATCTCTTCAGCCAATGCTTTCTGGATCTTGCTAAGCTTACTGCTCACAATAAAATTAATGCCCAAACTTAATGCACTAACACCTAATGCCACATATGGTATGTATTCTATCATAGTTTATCCCTCTGTTTTTTTGATTGATAATGTATTATTAATCTTAGTTTTAAGCATGTAAGGTTTTGTTGCATAAATCTTATTGATGATATAGCTGGCTTCTCTGGCTGTTATGTTAAATTCAGAAGCCAGACTAGGCGTTGAAAAACTATCTCCTTGATTAAGTCTGCAAATAACTTGATTGATTATATCTGTCTTTGGACTGTAACTTCTTTTCTTTGTAAGATTAGATATCTCTTCTGATGTATGCAATAAAGCTTTTGATATTCTTGAAGCTGTCTGTATGATAGGTGCTATGGTATTTGATAATTCAAGCAAGTCTTGGCTTATTTCATAGAACTTACGTTGATAATATAGCTGTTGCTGTTTTAGTTTTCGTATAGTATTATTCACTTTCCCACTTTCATTTATAAATCCCTTAATACCCTTATACTATTTTAACCCTAAAACATCGTTTCTTTAGGGCTATTTAGGGCTTTAGGGGGGGGTTTTTAGGGGTTTTATACCCTAACCCCTTACTTAGTTCTTGTTATATTGCTGTTGACTTTCAATAAGCATTGCTTGCAGATCTGACACTTTGCAAACTCTTCTGTTGCTTCGTTGATACATCCTTTGGTTTCGCATTTCATTTTATTGCCTCTGCATAAGTTGTTAAATGGTCTTCATATTCTGTTTTTACCTTATACTTACGTCTCTTGAAAAATGTTTCTAAGACTTTATATGTCTGCTTGCCATCTACAAAATGATATGATGCAATAGCAAAATAAGGTTTAAGCTTGAGTAATTGTTTCATGGTCTGGATAGCTTCAAGTTCAGCACCTTCAATGTCCATTTTGACAAAGTCAACTCTTGGTAAAATCAATCTCTGTAACTCTTGGTCTAATGTTGATACTTCTATATATTTCAACGCTCTTGTATCATCGCAACTAATTCTGCTGTCCCAGAAGCTATTGATAAACAGTTTATTGCCTACTTGATTATATATCCCTCTCTTGATAACTGCAACATTAGTTAATCTGTTTAGTTCTATATTTCTCAATAGCATCTTATATGCAAAATCATCTGGTTCATAAGCTATCACTTCACCAGTATCACCAACTTTCTTCGCTGCATATATTGTGAATGTTCCATCAAAAGCACCAACATCTATAACTGTCATTCCCTTTGTTATGCTCTTATTCTTGGTATATCCCTTCAGCACATTAATATCAATAGGATAGTGCAATAAGGGGTATTGATACATCTGGATTTCAATACCTTTGAATGTCTCTGTCTTGATGCTTATAGGTTTGTATATTATCAGAGAATTATACACACTCCTGATGGATGTCTTGATTCTTCCTTCTGGTAATAATCTACTTATATGACCAAATACATTCATTGTGTTACCTCTTCTTTAAACTGCTTCTTGCACATATCAAACAGTTCATTTAATTCTCTGTTCTTGTTTAATTTATTGTTCTCTGTTTCAAGAGATTTCGATATTAGATATTGTTCAAGACCTTTATTCTCAAGACCTTTCTGTATTATAAAACTAATCAGCACATCATCAAAATAGACAGAATACATAGATTTAGTATTCATGGAAGTCTTACTGATTTCTCCTTGATATATTGTCATCTTATCTTGATATATTTGCATATGTTTCAAAGTAAAGTCAGGATATAATTTCAGACATTCAACAATGAGCTCTGTAATGAGCTTCTGCATCTGGACATAATAAATCTGATAATCATGTCCCCATGTCTCTACATCGCGAACGAATCTGTTAAATGTCAATTGCATATTATTAGATGAATAGCTACGCCTATGTAGTTTTGGATAATATTGTAGCCATAGAGATTTTATACCTGTTTTATTAGCATCTTCAGAAAGGTATATGTATAGTAAATTATTACGCATCCAATCGGTGATTGGGATTATATCGTTTGTCATTTTCTCCATCTCTTTCTCTGTCTTGAAACCTGGCTTGAATGATGCTTCTTGCCAAAGCATTTACTGCATAAGTAATTGGTACAAGGCTTACCACATCGGAAACATTTGGATAGTTTATGTGTTGGCATTTTATGATTCAAAAGTTTTGATGTGTAGTATCATCTGTCGGGCTATCTCTGATTCTTCTTCAGACAAAGTCTGCTGGATATGCTCTTCTAAGTCTTCAATCAATTTTTCCTTTAGGTCCTCTGTAAAGCTCATCTTGACCTCATCAGTTCAAAAATTATATTCTTGATAGTCTTATAATCTGTATAGCTTAAACTAGCATGATTAAGCTCTTTTTCTGGACCGAACCATTCGTCTAATGCTTTCACAATCATGACTTCTCTCTTTCGCACATTTATCATTTTGTCCTCTTTAGCTGTTTAATTCGTTCAGGTATTACTACCATAGCATTGCACTTATCACAGCATCTGCCTGAATTAATAGGTTCAGCATTATTACCTTGTGTCCATGTGCCTATTGCTTTGATTGATTTGTTGCATATTGAACATTTCATAGCTTCTTTTCCTCTTGTTTTATTTCTTCTGGCTGTTTTATTTTTGGCTTTCTTATTCCAAGGATAATGTCATAGTAACAGATTATATACCATAGAATAACAAGAACAACACAAGGAACTGCAATTCTGGACAGTCCCCTTAAAGACATGTAATAATCCCAAACATAAGTAAATATATTCATCATTCCATCTCCTCAAGATTTAATTTTTGTTTGATTATGCTACACAATAATATGCACTCATCATATTCTTCTGGATGTCCCAATACTAAATCCATCAGACATCTATCAATAGTCTCTTCAACCTTTTGTTTTTCTATATATTTTTCGTTTATTATTTTGTTGATTAATATAGTCATCTTAGCGTTCTGTGCTGCTGAATGCAGTTCATTCAAAATTTCAATTGTCATTTTTCACACCAACAATATAAACTGTCTTGCACCTTGCTGAATAATCTTAGCATCGACAGCTTCATCTACTAAATCATCATACTTATCATATAGTGCAGATATACCTATGATGTTACCTTTACAAGCAATAAACTCTATCATGCTGTTGAATTTAGCATCATAAGACATCTGCTTTGGCTTATATCCTGTTGATATGATATATAGCCTTACAGCAAAGATATGCTTACAAATTACCTGACGAATCTTAAAATCCGGACAGGTACAAGCATCAGAAGTGACAATGTAATTTTTGCCTCTTATGCCGAAAGTATTATTGTTATTATTGATAACCCGACCTTCATTAAATATCTGATTTCCTGATTCTTCTCTTGTCATTTTATAACCTCAAATTCCGTATCGCAATCATCACACACCCATCGAGCAGTTCCAAAATCAGAGATAAGTAATACTCTGGTATAATACCCTGAACACTTTGGACATCTTGGGGATTTATTCATTTTTTCTTCCGTTTTCTTTTCTTACACTTATAGCATGTGATTGTACCACCATGCTTGACTGTGAAAAACTTACCGCATCTTATACATTTCGTTTGGTATTTTATCATTTTTGAAAAAAAATAAACCTCCTCTGTAGAACATTAGCGAAACTACAGAGGAGGAACTAGATCGGTGAAATATTACCTGTTGAAAGATTCAGCCAATTCCTCGAAAAAACCCTCTGCTTCCTGCTGTGTGGGCTTCTCTAAGGTTACTTCACTGCCTATTGCTAAGTCCAGCATATCAGCTAACTTTTCATTCACAGTTACAGCTTCATGGTCTGCTATATACTGCTTAAACTGCAGATTTGCAAGAGCGAATTGCGAAGAGCTAATGCCTCCTCTATTGGTGCTAATCTTTATGACGTTCTCGAAAGGTGCCATTGGATTTGCACATTCAGAAGCTAACTTAATGCCTAATCTCGTTCGTTCTGCCTTGCAGATTAATACTATTGACACCCTATTGTTGGTGTTCTCCCATCCTACTTGAACTATTTTATTCATGTTTTTCACCTAACCTATTGTTTTACCCAATGTTAATCATATTATAGTTAATATTAACTATAATATAACTATTTATACTATTATAAATACTATATAGTATATAAACCTTACTATTGTAAAGTTCTTGTTTTTCATTGTATTTTCTCGGCATCTTTCAGATCTTGAAATATGCTAAGATATAAATTCCTGCCTCGTAATATCAATTTCAGCAGATATATCTTGTCTGAGTCTGTTGCTATTTCCCAATTGCTCATCACTAAACTATATGCTTCTGGTACATCTAATTGTAGTCTTGATATCATTTCTATTATCATTTTTTTATCCTCCTGGGGTTGTTTCCCATCTTGTTAATATTTTCATGTCTCCATCGATAGTGAATCCATACGCATCGCTGTCTACTGTGTCGAAATATGTCATGATTGGACCGAATGCAAGAAATAACTGTCTGACTAATTTCGGATTGTATCCATAGTTCCAATATCCAAGGTCAAATGTTCCTTCTAATCTAATATACTGTGTCAGTCCATTGTTGATTGGATTGGGTATATGTATCTGGATATTAAATGCATTTGCCTCTTTCAATAGCTTAATACATTTTGTAATGTCTTCTTCGACATCTTTACTTGATAGCAATAAGCTTATCCTTCTTGGAGAGCTATTACTTGCCCATAATATCTCTCCTAAGTTTGCAATACTTTCCATATTTGCCTTATTCAAATCAAACATCTTTCTCATTGTTTTTGCCTCATAGTCTTTCGTTGCAATAATACACTTCAAGGAACTTCTTAATATCCTCATCGTGAAAATGGATTGAATCTCCTATCAGCATTATTTGTCTGCTTGCCATGAATTGGTCGAAATCTTTTTCAAATCTCTTACCAGTTACCCTTAACACATCTTCTTTAGTTACCATCAGACATCATCTCAATTTCCAGGCTCAATCACTTCAAGATATCCATGCTTTCTTTTCTGATTCACATCAAAAGTTAGTCTGTTAAACTCAGTGTGAAACTTTAATATTTCAGATACTTTCATCAGATAATGCTTCTTGTCTGCAGTATATACATCAACACAGCCATTTGCATACCAGCTGTTTATTGTTGAAAAGCTTACTATTTCCTTACCACTTATTGTTGTCATATTATTTCACCCAAATCATCGAATTCTTTTTGTGTACAAATCATTGCAATAACCAATGTCATCTTCATATTGCTCACGAAGATTTTCAATCTGTTCCTCATCTGTAATTTTATTAACACTCATTTTCCCTGTTCTTCCTGGATATTCTGAATCTCCATAAAATAGTTCTTTATTAACTTCATAGAAATCTCCATTATAATAATAGAGAGTTTCGTCACCAGTATTAGAACCACCAAAACTATCTGTCGGATAAGAATCTAGTTCAATTCCCTCTTCTTCAAGACGAGAGAAAATGCTTCTTATTGGGGGATTTTTTTTCAAAACTGCTTTTCCTTTCACTTTTGCTATATGATGTGTTTTATTAATTTTCATTTTTTCACCAATTTAATTCCTAAAAACTTCTTGAAATATCTCTGCCTTCTGTCTTTCTAACTCTGCCTTATTCAGAGCTATGATTTTATGCATTACGTTCATTTTGTTTCACCTTTCTATTCATACCATTGAATATCATCAAAGTCAGGCTTGTTCTTCTCCCAATAGCCTAACTTGTTAATCTTATAATCAGAAAAGGTAGCATTTTTACCTTTGTTAGCATAAGATTTAGCTGTCACTACAACAGGAGTTGGCTTTCTTATCACTTTTAATCTTTCAATTCCATCAATGCTCAGTCTATACAATACTCCTTCCTGTAATACTTCAACTTCTGTAAGTCCTGATATGTTTTTAAACTCAGAGCTGAAATAATAATTGCCTATCTCGTCTGTGCTGACAATTATTGGATTGTTCCAGCGATATAGCAATATACCTCTGGTCTGTTTGTTTACTACTGCAATAGCACAGCTCCCCTGAAGCTGGGCTAACTCATCAGCTTGCTGGATTGGATTCTGGTCTATTAAATGTAAGATAACCTCACTATCGGTAATCTGCTGCTGTATTACCTGATTCTTCTTTGTGATTAATCTTAACTCACTCTCGAAAATATGATTCTCTGAAATTAGCTTCTTGTAAATAGTATCATAGTTACCTATCACACCATTATGTATCAGAGCAGTATTGAAATTCTCATCTATGAACGGATGATTGCTTTCCAGCACATCACCAGAGCCTCCATGTGAAGCAAATCTATGATGTAATATCAGTCTATCTCTGTGCTGGAGATTTTCATAAAAATTATTGAAATCCTGTTGAAACAGAGCATCAGAGTTCACTCCTCTGCGTCTTGTCATTGTGCTACGATAACTCATTTTTGCAATGCCACAGCCATGGCTACCTCTATGCTTCTGATTAGCATATATCTTCATCAGATTCTCTTTAATCTGGTCTGATGGTCTGTTTATTACCACTCCTAATATTCCACACATTTTTCATTCACTGTCCGTTGTTCCTGTTGCTGGTTCGTATATAACTGGCTCTGTCTCCTGATATGTAAAAAACTTTTTCTCTGGTTCGAGCAGAGCAGTCAATTGAGCTTGAAGCTGGGTTAAATAACTATCAGAGCCATCACTATTACTTCTTGAACTCCCATAATTGCAACTGAAATAAGCAATCTTCTGCCAGAATGCTTTGTCTATGCTTAATAGCCCTTTACAGCTTACCTTTGCTGCGTGGCGTATCAGACACATATATAACAGCACCTGCTCTTTGATTATATTCCAATCACTTGTGCCGTCTGGAATGCGCATCTCTATTGCCCATACATCTCCATTGTGATTCTTCCTTAGATTAGATGCCATATATTTTTCAGTTCTAATATTCAGCATCTCCTGCTTTGTTGGAATTTTTCGGTAGCTTGTACCTCTTGAAGTTGATGGGTTTTTATAACATTTCACCAGAACAGGATAATATGTTCTGACCATCTGGATAATATTCTGTACCACCAAAGGATGAAATTTGCTCTTCTCCTTGTGCTGGTCTAATACGAAAGTCATATGTAACCCTGCTGAGCTATTATTGAAATTGCCTAATGTCTTTAGATAATCAAACACAGGCTTGACATCAATATCAAGCTTATCAAATACTATTGGACGAGTAACTGTTTCAGGTCCAACAGAGCCGTCATTATAACATGCAGTCACTACCTCTGGTGTCTTGTAATTATCAGCTATCATTGGAATTTTAATTGATGTTCGGTCATCATCATTTAGATATGCTGTAGTATCTACAGTTCTTGGACAGTTCTTGCCTTCTTTTAAATTATATGTTTTGCATATTCTTTCTATGACTGCTCTTTCAGCCACCATCTCAAATTCAAATCCAACAGCCATGTTATGTCCATAGTGTTTTAAAATATCCGGAACATTTGTTAATGTCCTTGTGGCGTGAATCTTATTGGTCATTATCAGTCTTGGAGCAGGAGCAGTTCTTGTGACTGGAGCTACCTCATTTAAACTTCTCACCATGTGGTTCAAATGTTTAGTTGCCTGGTCGGCAGTGCTAATACCTGCACTTTGCCAAGCCTGTTCAAAAGTAGCTGTTGGTATTAATAGATGCTCGTAGAAACGTATGTGTGTGCTGTTTCTACCTATGTCTGCTCTCTGGCAGTAATCTCTTGGCAATAAGTTAGCTTGTCGGATTAAAGCTATCTTCTGCTCTTGGCTTAATTGTGCTGGCATTGTTTATTCACCTTTTGTCTCTTCAGCTTCTGCTGAGCCTTCTTCAAATTCATTACTTTCAATCTTTTCATCACTTATGAATTCCACAAGTGACTCATCATCCCAAAGCCAGCCTTTCTCAGCTTCTTCTGCATTTTTAGCTTTTACTATTATGCTTTTGGTCACTACATCTTTCCACCATATCTTAAATCTTGGCATGTTTTTCACCTAACCTATTTGATTTAGTTTTTTTATAATTGTTATAATAGTATTAATACTATATAGTATATAAACCTTTTCTTGGCGACGGGATTATACCCTAATGAGTAATTATTTTCTTGAATGATATACCACTCCAAAATAATATGTCTTGGGATATATACCCCTTTGGTTTGATTTTGCTGCTTGTCTGTGTACATTATCTATCACGAGATTAGCATATTTTTCAGCAAGCTGTTTTCTAATGAATTGTTTATGTCCTTGCATTTTCTTCAATAGTATTGCGTCTTTTTCAGAAACAGATAATTTTTCAAGAGAATAGAAAGTATCTGGCCACATCGCCTGTAGATGTTCATTGAGAAAATAATATTTCCAACCATCCCTTACTATAACTTGGTCATTTGGCTCATCTTCATCTGGAACAACAAACTCAAACCATTCAGAGCTGGGTTTTCTATTGATAGGCATTTCGCCCTTAGCAAACTTTTCAAGCATAGGAGGGAAAGTGCCTAGACTATCATACATAAAATAAACAACTCGACTGTTACCCTCTGGAAATTTCTGGCATTCAATATGGTTGATCCAATCCATATGCTTTTCATTCCAATTTATACTTTTTTCACTCATTTTGTTTCACCTTCATATTTCATCCAAAAGATTAAGAACTTCCTTTTCGGAAAGTTCCATTGTAAAACTTTTTGGTCAATTTCCTCATAGTCCCAATCATCGGTCATATACCCATTATTCGCTTTACCCGAATTGACTATCTCGCAAGTATAATCGTATGGCTTACCAGACCAGTTGTTCACTTTCAAATCGGGCATAAAAATTTTCAAGAACCTTTTACCCTTTCGTTTGCTTGGAGAGACTACTAATAGCTTATCATCTCCAATTGGCATCCAATTGTATCTGGGCAACTCTTCAGTGCTGGTCTCGCCAGAGAAGAACTTTTCGATGTCTGAAGCGTTCATTTTAACCCTCTTTGAATTCTTCAGCTAAATTATTTATTTCATCATCACTACAGCCTTTAGTTTTAGCAAATACTTTCAGCCTTTCAATAAGTTTTATATTATCAGACTTCACATCATATTCAGGTAAAGTAATTTCAGAACTGAGCAATTCATAGAAATCAGTAAGCACAGACCAATATACTTCAGTAATAATAGTATGTTTGCCTTGTCTGGTTACCATAGTATATACAGTGTGAAACATATCAGCTTTTATTTCATCAGCAGATACTTTTTCTTCAATCATACGTATAGCCCTAACATGAATCACTTCAAGAATGCTAAGATGTAATTTATCCCATTCAGGATCTTTGGTATGAATAGCTGTACAGTTACAAATATGTAACAAGCCAGTGCTATCATTTTCCTCAAATTGCCTATATACTATTTCCATTGTTTCTCACCGACCTATATTTGATTTAGTTTTTTATAATTGTTATAATAGTATTAATACTATATAGTATATAAACCTTTTCTTGGCGACGGGATTATACCCTAATGGGTGCTGACAAATATTGACTGACTATCATTGTTATACATATACGCCTAGCTGATGTGTTCTGTGAGTGGATAAGAAGAGAAAAAGAGTTTAGTCATTGAATATCATTGTTATACATATACGCCTAGTTGATATGTTCTGTGGGTGGAGAAGAAGGGAAAATTGCATACACTAGGCGTTGTAAATTGAATTGACCAATAAATTGGCTAGGCGTCATAAACCTTTTTTTCAGCACTAGGCGTCATAAACCTTTTTCAGCACTAGGCGTGCATAATACGAACACAGCCAACACATTTCAAAACCTTTCAAAAAAGGCAAATAAACAAATAAATCAAAACCTTAAAAAAGGAAAAAAATAACGGATTTACACCGTCATTTCATACTTTTTTACTTTACTCAAAAAATAAGCTAAAGTATGAATTAGTTGCTTTTTATTACTAAAAAGCAGTTCAGACTTCATTTCAGCTACAAACATAGTAGCAGTTTCATCAGTAAAACTACCATCAAACGCCAGAACAGCGTCAAACAGTTTTACCGACTTACACTCAACCTTTTTATACCCGACCAACTCAGCGTATTTTGGGGTATTTATACCCTTATTTTTAGCTAAGTTTTTTAAGGTATTTAACCCTAAAGCTACGTTTTTCATAGTTTCACCTATATATTTATTACTAATTAATAGTAACTAATTTACGTTACCCCTTTAGGTTACGTTACCCCTTTAGGTTACGTTACCCCTTTAGGTTACGTTACCCCTTTAGGTTACGTTACCCCTTTAGGTTACGTTACCCCTTTAGGTTACGTTACTTAGTTACTACCTTAACTATTACTAATACGGCTTTATTTATAAATACTATTATAATATAATATATAGGTTATTATATATATATTATAAACTATATATTATACCCTATATATATACTATAACCTATATATACTAAAATATATACCCTATCCTATATACTATAACCTATATATACTAATATATATACCCTAATATATATACTATAATATATATACTATAAACTATATATTTAAGTATAATATATATACTAAAATATATATATTATAACCTATATATTACGTTATATATATCCTAATATATATATTAAAATATATATACTATAACCTATATATTATAACCTATATATCCTAATATATATGTCATTACATTTCACTAGGCGTCAATTCATACAAGCATAATGTTTGTCATTACATTTCACTAGGCGTCAATTCATACAAGCATAATGTTTGGTTATAATACACTAGGCGTGGATGATGTTGAATTCTATCTTGACGCCTAGTTGATTTGATTGAGCTTAACTTTAAACCCCCTCTACCTAAACGCCTAGTGATGATGAACGCCTAGCATATACTTATCTGTTCATTCGGTCAAGCTCATAGAATGTTTTGCCTGCTGCAATAAGCTTATTGATTGATGATGCACTATCAAGAGTAACTCTACTTTTGATAAGCATTAACCTGAACAACTCAGGAGTGAATTTAGTTGGATCGCTATAATATGTTCGCATAGCTTCATAAGCAAAATACATCAGCCTGTCGTACTTCTCGGTCATCTCAGATATCTTCATCTTGTCCTTGCTGGTTTGTAATGATATGCCGTCTGTCTTGTATAGTTTAATCTCAGCTTCTGACTTCTTCTTGAGATCTGCAAACTGTTGCATGAAGTCAGCTTTCTGCTGTGAGTATTTATCCTTCCAGACTCCCTTGAATTTTTCCACATCTAGTTTCAATTTCAATTTATAGTCTTCATAAGCTGCAAGTAATTTCTGTTCTTTGGTGTTCTTCTCCTGAGTGAGCTTCTTGATTGCTTCGTCTTTCTTTGCTTCATATGCCAATGGGTCAACAAAGAAGCCATATGTATCCATGAAACCTCCCTTGAAATCTGCATCGACACAGCCCATGTCCATCTCCTTTGCCCCACGAAGATACAATACTTTCTTCGTCTGGAAACTGTAAAACCTATATGCTCCTCTGCTGATTCCATCAGGACAATAAGTATTAATCATAGCTCTTGTTCTGAAGATTGCAAAGTATTTACGCAACATAAATAGGCTAGGTATTACCAGGAATATGAACAGTCTCTTCTTTCTAATCAGAGTAAACTTCTTGATTAGTATCTTCTGCATATCATTGCCTGCATCCTGTGAAGACATGTCCATTATTGCTTCATCAAATATTATAGCTTTTCCTGGTGCTGTCTTGTCTATGACTTCCATCAGCTCTTGGCCAGAGAAGACAATTCTGTCAAGACTTATATCGTGGTCTTTGTCACAATATGCAGCTAAGAATTGAGTGAATGTTGACTTGCCTGAACCTTCAAGTCCAGTCATAACCATTATGCCGTCAAACCCATTATTGACTCCACGAATAAGAAAGTTGTCGATGTTTGTTTTCAGATAAGCATCAAAAGTAACTCCTACTCTACGTCTGCCTGTTCGGGCATTGACAAATTCACGTTCTGCAAAGACAATCGGCAGATGTCCCTTTTCGATAATCTGTTCCATTTTAATCTGTGAACTTAGCCATTGCCTTCAATGGATCTTCAGCTCTGAAGGTTAGCATTCCACGATTCTCCATATCTGTCGTCAAGTCTTCGAATAACTGACCTAACAATTTACGTGTCTTGATGTACACATCGACATCAACAAATTGTCCAACTTCACTTGTTCCTCCAACTTGCTTTATTAATACTAAAGCTTCATCTAAGTGAGTCTTTATCTCATCTCTCTTTGCAGCCTTCTGTTTGCAGGCTAATATGTTTTCAATCATATCAAGCTGTTCCCACATCTGATAGTACACATCAGGGTTAGTGCGTCCTGATGCAGTCATGCTGTT
>Ga0315284_10001868_pt1 | contig 29992 bp, 30 predicted proteins | sample YL17G09_16_MG_FD_203696 | JGI IMG/M metagenome (GOLD analysis project Ga0315284, IMG submission 203696) | Sediment microbial communities from Yellowstone Lake, YNP, Wyoming, USA - YL17G09_16 | ecosystem: Environmental > Aquatic > Freshwater > Lake > Sediment | place: USA: Wyoming | collected...
GGTGGATGGTTTCCAAATCATCCTGACAGCGCCAGGTGCAAGCAATGGCGCTGGCTGCCTCGACCACCTGGTGGAATACGGCTGCTGCCTGAGGGTTCCGGTCCTGGAAATATCCCACGTGACTGAGCAGCGCTTTGCCAAGCTGTTCGACCGCCTGCTGCAGGTCACGTGGAGCTGCTTTCCGGAAGAACTGTTGTAGTTCTTCGTCGAGGTATCGGCAGCATTCATCGCACGTCGGAGGCTGATCGGTGCCTGCAGCGACCCTGAGTGCTGGCAGATACGTCAGCAACTGGCGACAAAACAGTGCGTAGGCATCCAGTTTCACAGCAACGCCGTCGGGGAGGCCCATTTCATACCTCCTGCGTTACTTCTTGCGCTTGCTTGTCTGCCGTCGCTTCTGCCAGGCTTTGAAGCGTTTCTTCAGCGCAGGCAATACGATGGCGTTGTACGTCTCCAGTGCAATGCCGGACAGGAGAGTGAATCCTACGATGATGATCTCGTCGGTGGGAAAGGTCTGCTCCACCTCGACCTGTATCTGTCCATCGGTCAGCAATTGCTCCTGCCCGGCCTCGCGCAACGCGGCCTCGATAACAGGTAAGATGTCAGCCCTGATCGAAGAAAGCGTATCAGGGGGAATCGGTTCAATAGTTAACTCGATGTACTCGGCTTCTTCTCCCGAAATCGAAACCATTGGTGACCTCCTTAAGGACGAGCGACTGCAACTTGTAATGCTAGTTGTACCACCATTCTTGTTTCTTGGCAAATCGCTGGAGCGTTCAGTGGTCTGTAGCCTCCCTTACACCCATATCCCTGCTCCCTGCTCCCCACTCCCTACCCCCCAATCTCCGACATCGCCCGGCTCTCCGGCAACAGGCATTCATCCAGGTGGTGCTCCAGCGGCTTACTCTCGATGGCCCGCAGGATCAGCCCCTTGACCTGTTCGACCTCTGCCCCCTGGCGCAAGGGGGTGCGCAAGTCGAGCTCCTGGTCAGAGAGAAGGCAGGGGCGCAGGTGGCCATCGGCCGTCAGGCGCAGCCGGTTGCAGCGATAGCAAAAGTGCTCGCTGATGGGGGTGATGAAGCCGAGCGTGCCCCGCGCGCCCGGCAACCGGTAGTAGCGGGCTGGCCCGCCGCCCACGCTCACCTTCGCTGGCTCCAGCGTTCCCAGCGCGGCTTCGATCTTCTGGTAAATCTGCTGCGCTGTCACGACCCGCTCCTGCCACCCACCATCGGCCAGCACTCCGTTCCCCACCGGCATCAGTTCGATGAAGCGGACGTTCCAGCCCGCTTCCATCGTCTTGCGGGCCAGGTCTACCACCTCGTCGTCGTTCATCCCCCGGATCACGACGGTGTTGACCTTGATCGGCTCCAGCCCCGCCTGCCGGGCCGCTTCGGTCCCGGCCAGGACGTCCTCCAGCCGGCCCCCACGCGTGATGCGCGCAAAGCGCTCCGGGCGCAGGGTGTCCAGGCTGACGTTGACCCGGCGCAGGCCCGCCTCCGCCAGCGCGGCGGCGTAGCGCGAGAGGAGAATGCCGTTGGTCGTCATGGCCAGGTCGTCAATGCCCGGAATGCGGGACAATATGCGCACCAGGTCCACGACGCCCGGCCGGACCAGCGGTTCCCCGCCGGTCAGCCGCACCTTGCTGATGCCCAGTTCGGCTGCCGCCCGCACGATGATCTCGATCTCCTCGTAGCGCAATATCTCGTCGTGTGGGCGCCAGGGGACCCCTTCCGGCGGCATGCAGTAGACGCAGCGCAGGTTGCACCGGTCGGTGACGGAGATGCGCAGGTAACTGATCGGGCGATTGTAGGCGTCCAGGTGGGCCAAGGCTGGTTCTACTCGTTCAGTCGCTGCACGCTGGGCCGGAGGTCGAGTTCGTCAATCAGCGCGTTCAGTTCGGCATCGGTGAGGGGGCGGCCCAAGCCGGCGTAGGCGGTCAATGCGGCTTCCATCATGTTGGTGCCGAAGGAGCGGCCTTCGTAGCGGGGCGTGGTCGTGATCACCGTGCGCACGCCCCGCGTCCGCAAGAACTCGACGTTCTCGGCGGTAGTGGTGTTCGTGACGACCGTCTTGCCGGCCAGGTCCTCGATCAGATATTTGCGCATGAAGAGAAAGTCACCGGCGAGCAGATCGGCCCAGCGCCAGTAACGCTGGTACTTGGGTTTGGATTCTGCCCCACCACTGCCATAAAAGATCATGCTCATGGGAAAGTAACTGACGATGGGCAGCATCATGCGCGCCACCCTCCGGTAATTGCGCATGCCCCGGATGTCTATCGGGACGCCGAGCGCCACCATCAGGTCGCCAAAGATCACCTCGTCGGCCACGTCCGATACCGCCTGGGCCAGGCCCGGCCGGTCCACGGCCACCGGGACGAAGGCGTGATGGAAGTGAGGAATGCCACCCAGCGCGGGCGCTGCCAACTCGAACACGCGCCGCTCCAGGGTATGTTTCAGCCCGCGGCCATCCACCACGGGCGTCTGGCGGACGTCCTGGACCAGTTTCAACGCAGCGCGCAGCGGGTACTCGCGCTTGCCCAGGCGCAGGTACAGGTCAACGCCGCCCACGCCCAGCGCATCCACCTTACCGTCCAGTTCCGCATACAGCCGGCGGGCTTGCTCGACGTCACCGTCGGTGCCGATGCGCTCGACGCTGATGGACTCACCTTTGAACGTGACGACCACTCGCTTGTCGCGGGAGGAATCTCCGAGACTGACGCTGACGGCTCGCTTCATGGCTTGACTCCTTGACTGTGGGATGGCTTGCATAGCGTTCACTGCATCCCCCAATTATACACCACGGAGCGCCCGCAGGGAAGGGAATCATCTACCTTTAGCGCAGCCAGAAGAGGAACGTATGCCACAGCCCGGGCTCCAGTCAGGAATGTGGCGATGGCCAGCTTGTCCATCTACGTCGAAATTGCCAGCCATCGCCACATTCTGATCGCTGATTTGCCTGGGCAGGACCTATCGTCTACCTTTCTTCAAATGGGGGAGCCGGGTAGACAAAGTCGGCTGTGGCGTGCTCGGGGGGCCACACCGACTCCTGCTTACCATTCAACCACTGAACGACAGGATTCAAGACCACGCCTGTGCCATCCTCGCGGAAGGTGACCGGCCCGATCACCGTCGTCATGTCGGTGGCGGCTATGGCGTCTCGGATCGCATCCCGGTCTAGAGTGCCGGCTCTCTCGATCGCATTGGCCAGTATTTGCACACAGGCATAGGCTGGTCCCACCAGCACGTCGGCGGGCCTGCCCAAGTCAGCCTGGTGCTTGGCGTTGAGTTCGTCCACCCCTGGAAAGTTCTCACCATAGTGCCAGCCGGGGAAGAAAGTCACATAGTCGCCGGCCTTGCTCAGTGTTTCCCCCCAGGTGTTGCCATCCGGCGCTCGGACGAGCATGGTGAACTTGGGAGTCCAGCCGAGTTCACTCATCTGTTTGACCAGCGCTATGCCGTCCGGGGGACCGGGCATGGCGAGCAGGGCCTCTGCTCCCGCCGCCTTGGCCTTGAGGATCATGCCCGAGAGGTCTTCGGTCCTCGGGGCATACTCCTCATAGTCCACCACCTCGTACCCGTACTTGGGGGCGTTCTCCCTCCACAACCCTCCCAACTCGATGCCCCAGTCGGTGGTTTCCTGAAAAATGGCCACTTTGGTAGGTCTTTCACCCTCAGGGAGCGCCGCGTTGAGAAATTCGAATACACCTGTGGCCTGGTCAGGTGACTTGACGAACGGCGAGAACAGGTACTTGTAGCCCTGTTGGTGAATCTGCCACAGGGCGAAGGACACTCCTAGATAGGGGACCTTGTTCTTTTCCGCGATGGCCGCGGTCGCGGCATGCATGTCGCTAGCGGCGCCACCCAGGTAGGCCACCACTTTCTGTTCGGAGTAGAGGGTCTCCAATTTGCTCACGGCCTTAGTGGGATCGGATTCGTCGTCGTAGATGGTGAGTTTCAGAGGTATCTTTGTATCGAACTCTGCGACATACACCCCTCCGGCGGCGTTGATATCTGCCACTGCGTATTCGTATCCCGCCTTCACCTGGCTGCCCAGGGAGCCGTATTTCCCCGTCAGGGGAATTGACGCGCCGATCTCTATCGCTTCCGGCGCTGGCGGCAGTGGCACCTCCGTAGGCGCTGGTGCCTCTGTAGGTGGTACCTGTGTAGGTGGCACCTGTGTAGGTGGCACCTGTGTAGGTGGTGCCTGTGTGGCTTCCGGTGCCACCGGCGTGGGGGCACAGTTGGTCACCAGTGCGCTCATCAAGAGCACGATCACGATCCCAATTGCCAGTCTGGCTCTCACAGCAAACCTCCTTTTCTTGTGTTAGAAAGTCGTCTCCAGAATACAGACCTCGCGTTGCAATACTACGTCATAGGCAGCCTCCTCTCATTTTTGGCCGGGGGGCCAACGGCTCAGCAAGTCAACTCCCCCCTTTTTGGGGACTTGGGCCTTGACCGGCGGGTAAGCAATTTTCGAGTCTTTTTCCAGGCCTCAACCAACCCGCCGGGTAGAAAAAGGACTACGAGAATGAATAGGACGCCGAACACAATCGAATGGAGCTCGACCAGCTTCAGGGCCAGAAGCTCTTTGACGACGACGTAGAACACCGCTCCTACGATGGGGCCGATAATGGTGCCTGTACCGCCGATGTACGCCATCATCATCGCATCAAAGGTCCACACGGGGGAGAATGGAAACTGATAGTAGTAGCTGACGTGATAGTATGCGAAGGCTCCTCCGGCCAAGCCGGCAAAGAAAGCGCTGGTACATAGGGCCAGCAGCTTGTGTTTCAAAGCGCTGATTCCCAGCGATTCCGCGGCTTCTTCTTCTTCTCGAACGGCCATCATCCCCAATCCCAGCCTTGAATTGACCAGAACGTAGGCTGTCCCTGTGGTGAGCACAGCCAGGGCCAGGAAGAGGTAATAGCGAGGGACAAGCTGATAGGTGGCGAGATATGGAGCGGGGAGAGCAGAGATCACAGGGAACACATTCCCGACGGTGACGTTGAGTATCTGTCCTAGCGCCAACGTACCAATAGCGAAATACACCCCTCTGAGTTTGAAGGCGGGAATTCCAATGAGCATGGCAAAGGCCACCGCCACGCCGCCCCCCGCCAGCAGGCTAGGCAAGAGGGGCCATCCCGACATCCAGAGGAGGCGAGTTGCCAGGGTCCCCAACCCAAAGAAAGCGGCATGGCCCAGGTTGGTCTGCCCAGTATAGCCCCCCAGGATGTTCCAACTTGAGGCCAGGGCAACGTACAGGAGGACCAAAATCGCCAGGTTGATGGTGCTATCTTTCTTGATCACCACAGGGAGGAAGGCCAAGATCATGATCAGAAAGGCGATGGCGATGACCTGTTTTCGGCTCACTTGGTTACCCCTCTTTTGCACCGAACAAGCCCTGAGGCCTGAGAATCAAAACCAGGATGAAGATGAAGAGGCCGACTACCTCTCGGTAAGTGCCGCTGATAAAAAAGGAGGTGGCTGACTCTGTGACCCCCAAGACGAGGCCCCCGACAAAGGTCCCCATGATGCTGCCCAACCCACCCAGGACCATCACAATGAGGGCTTTGAGGGTCCAATGCAGCCCCATGGCCGGCTCTATGGAATAGCCAACGCTCACCAAGGTCCCCGCCATCCCTGCCAGAGCCGCTCCCAACACAAAAGACAGCAGGTAGACCTTCTGAATATCAATCCCCATCAGGGTGGCAGCCTCCCAATCTTCTACGGTGGCCCGGATGGCTTTGCCCGTGTAGGTTCTCCGCAGGAATAGGTGAAGGGCGAGAAGGGAGACGAGGGCGATTCCCAGACTCGCCACACGCACGATGGGAAAGCGCACTCCAAGAAATGTGAGCGCCCATCCAGAATACGAGGTAGTAATGCCCCTATCGTCGGCGGTCCACAGGCGGAGAGCCACGTTCTGCAGAATCAGGGACAGGCCGAATCCAACGAGGAGGGTGTTCTTGATCTTGACCTCCTCAGTGAGCTTGACCATGCGGGCGAAGAGCACTTTGTAAAGGACTACCCCTATCAAGAGCAGGATGATGATGGTCGAAGGGAGAGTGAGGAAGGGGTCCACACCCACAAGGCTAAAGACCCAAAAGCTGGCGTAGCCGCCAAACATCAAAAGCTCCCCATGGGCTACGTTGAGGAACTTGGTGACCCCGAACACCAGGGAAAGGCCGACCGCCGCCAATCCGTACAAGGCGCCCACCAGAATTCCAAAGACCAGGTTTTGAGCCATAGGTTCAAGCATAGAAACCTTACCCTCTGTTCATCCCAGGTACGCGCTTCTCACGGACTCGAAGGACAAGAGGTCCTCACCGGTACCCTGTCCCACAATCCGGCCGTTCTCAATCACGTAGGCCCTGTGCGCCAGTTCCAAAGCCGCCCGCACGTTTTGCTCTACTAGAAGGACGGTAACCCCCTGCTCGTTGATCTCTGCGATCATCTCAAAAATGTGTTCCACCAGTAAAGGCGCTAAACCAAAAGAGGGTTCGTCTAGCAGCAAAAGCCTGGGTCTGGCCATCAAGGCCCTGCCGATGGCCAGCATCTGCCGCTCGCCACCGCTCAGGGTCCCCGCCCGTTGGTGCTTCCTTTCCTCAAGGCGGGGGAACATTTCGTACACCCACTTCAGACTTTGGTCTTTGACCCTCCTGGCCTCAGGGACGAAGGCCCCTAGCTCCAGATTCTCAAGGACGCTCATCCCAGTAAATATCCTCCCACCCTCGGGTACCTGGGATATGCCCAACTCCACTATCTTGTGGGCCGCTTCCTTACCCAAGGGGTGACCGTGGAGGCGGATGCACCCTGAGGCGGGTTTAAGCAACCCGGTGATGACTCTCAAGGTGGTAGTTTTTCCCGCGCCATTGGGGCCAATGAGCGCGACGAGTTCTCCCTCATTCACCCGCATAGAGGTGCCCCACAGGGCCTGGAGGTCTCCGTAGTAGGCGTCTATTTCTTCTACTTCAAGCATGGGTCTTGCCCAAATAAACTTCTATGACTTTGGGGTTATGAATGATCTCCTGGGGGGGGCCTTGTGCTATCTTCTCCCCCATGTTTAATACAATGATGCGATCAGAGAGCCCCAAAATCGCCTTCACGATGTGCTCCACCACCACGATCGTGATTTTCGAATCCCTTATCTGCTTGATCAACTGCATGGCATCCTCGGCCTCCCCAGGGTTCAGGCCAGCCATCAGTTCATCCAGGAGAAGCAGGTGGGGTCTCGCTGCCAGTGCTCTGGCCAACTCCAGCCTCTTGCGTTCCATCAGGGTCAGGTCCTTAGCCATGACCTCCGCTTTGCCCACAAGGCCCACCCGTTCGAGGATCTCGCTCGATTCCTCTGCCGCCACCTTGAGGCTCCTGGTCGGCTCCCGGCCGTACACCCTGCCCACCGTCACATTTTGCAGGGCTGTAAAATCGAGGAAAGGTTTAATCAACTGGAAGGTTCTCGCTATGCCCTTTTGGCACGCCCGATAGCGCGGAAGGCTCGTTACGTTCTCTCCCCTAAACGTTATCGTGCCAGCATCGGGTTTTAGGAATCCGGTGATCAGGTTCAAACTGGTGGTCTTACCTGAACCATTGGGGCCGATGAGGCCGATGATCTCACCCTCCTCGACTTCAAATTCCAGATTACGGACTGCCATCAAGCCCCCAAAGGATTTGCAGAGCCCCTCGATCTTCAGGAAATGCATATTTCTCCTCTGCTTGCGGAACTGGCAGACATCAGTCCGATCAATGCCAGTGACGGCAGAACGAACTACCCCCCAGACATATACGGAAAGAAGCACAGCCGGCAGTCAGGCGGTACAGGATCTTGCATCTCGCTCTGGACACCATTGATGACGATCAGCCCAACTTCCTGCGGGTCCAATCCCAACAGGATTGTTACTTCATAGACTGTCGCCGGGCGCTCCAGACTCAGGGTTTGGCGCCGCTGCACGCCGGGTGAGAGTTGCCCGAATAACTCAACATCTACAGCCACTAGCCACCTATAGCGTATCGAAAACGGCATCCAGCTCGGAATCCGGCACGTCAAAGGTGGCGTCGTGCGGCGCCAGCGGCTCCTCGCGCATGTACTCGGGAATGCGATAGTCCGCCGCCGTTATGCCTGCACGACGATTGAACTCGAGTTCGGTCCGCAACACGTCGCGGTTGAAGCGATCCAAATCTTCGCTGGTCCAACCCCACCCATAGATGCCATTGATCATGTCCACCATGAGTTGTGGGTCAGCAATCACAGGTGGGCGAGCAAACAAACACAGCCCCGTGCTGTCGAGCATGGCACCGATGATCTGGAGCCTGAGCGAGAGCTGCCGCTGGCCTTCGACAGCCAGAGGATTCACCTCTTTGCGGGCTCCAAAGGCGTTGCCAGCCGTGTGATCGGCGCCCATGGGCGATGTGGCATACGTCACGCCGTTGCCCTTGAGGCTGCGGGGATCATAGCCGGGTATGGCCTGGCCCAAAACCGCCGGTATCCGCCTGACGCCCAGGACGCGCCCCGTTGTCACCGCCCCGCAGCCGATGAGCCTGCCCAGCACCGTCCCTTCGCCCACCTGCCTTACCAAACCGGCGATGCTTGTGAAATCGCCGAACTTGGCCAAACCCGCCTCGATGGCCACGCCCAGCGCTGCGCCCGTCTCCACCGTGTCGAGTCCAAAGTCGTTGCACATATAATTGAGCCGGGCGACGTCATCCAGGTTGTCCAGGCCGAGATTCGCGCCCATCAGGGCAATCGTCTCGTACTGGAGAGTGCCGACAATGGCATGGCCTGATTCGTCCACGTAGAGATTGCGGCAGGCAATCACACAACCGGGCATGCAGCGCGTCCCGATACGGCCGCCGCGGGCCAAAATGATCTCTCGCATGGTTTCACCGCGCAGATTGACCGCTCCCTCGAAGCTGCCGGTGCTAAAGTTCCGCGTGGGGAACGACCCCATCTCGTTGACAGCCGCCGTAATCGAGGCCGTTCCATAAAGATGCGTGCCACCCTTTGGTCCCAGCTTGGGATCGTTGATGAGTTCCTGAGCAAACCGCCTGGCTGCGGCCCGGAAGAGCTCAGGCTCTGCGAGCGAGACCGACCTGGCAGCCGGCTTGTCAATCACGAGGGCTTTGAGTCCCTTGCTGCCCATACACGCGCCCAAGCCGCCGCGGGCGGCGTGGTTGCTGCGCTGGTCGCCATCCCCCGTGCCGGCTATGCTGGCCCCGGTTAAAAGGTACTCGCCCGCTTGACCGATGGAGAGCACAGTACAGTCCGACCCGTACTGCTCCTGGAGCCGATCCGCGGTGGCATAAGTACCCAGGCCACGCACGTTGCCGGCAGGCAGGAGCTCCGCCGAGTCGCTGGTGACGTGCAGAATGTATACCCCCCTGTTCTTGGGCTGGCCCTCGACCACCACGGCTTTGATGCCCAGCTTCCCCAGGGTATCTCCGGCTGTGCCGCCGGCATTCGCTTCCTTGACGCCGCCCGTCAGCGGGCTCTTGGCTCCGATTGACAAACGCCCGGCGGCGGTCACTCCGGTTCCGCCCAGCAGGCCAGGGGCAAAGATCAGCTTGTTGTGAAGGCCCAACGCATCGTGTTCGGGAGAGACTTCTTCGAGAAGTAGTCTGGACGTGAGAGCCCGGCCGCCCAGACGCTCGTAGACCTCGGGCACTGGCTCCCACCGCGCCTCAAGTTGACCCATATCCACGCGGAGCAGCTTCATTGTCCCTCCCATAGCCGTTTAAGGCGGGTAAGCAACCGTGTACAGATGCTTGCCACCGTTCAGCGGCCCCTTGAGCAGCGCCTCGATCTCCTGCGCGTCGCGCATGGTCATCTTGTCAACCGGTGGAAGCATCCCGGCCGGGAAGCGGGTCATGACGTCGTTGATCAGCTTGCACATATAGTCCAGCAAGGCTTCAAGGCCAGGCCTGGCTTTCTCGGCGTTGGCCAGTGTTGGCCGTCCGATCACTCCTTCGGGATACACCAACACTTCGATCCCGCCCAGCCCGACGTGCTCGTGTCCCTTGATTGGAGCATGGTACACCTCGCCTCCTTTGTCCACGTGGCCGGCGGGCAGGAACCCTTCGGGCCTGGTGTCCACGGCGAGTTCCATGTGCATGAATTCAGGAAACAGGGCCAGAGAGTAAGACGCTTCGACTTCACAGGCATGTTGGAACGGGGTCTCGAATGGGCCGCCGTGGGCCTGGTCCTTGAGATAGTCGTGGATCACGGTAGGCCAGTGAAGCGAAATCAGGATACAAGGTACCTGATATTTCTTGGCAAACTGGTGCAACGCCAGGGGAATAACCTCTTCCTGGCCGTGGCCGTTGAGCAGGATTTGCTTGCGGAAGCCGGCGTTCCAGAACCCTGCAATGATACCACGCAGGTTGGCCAGGAATGGTTCTTCAGGGATAATGACGGTGCCAGGCATACCCAGGTGGTTATAGGGATGAGACCCATACCACACCGGCTCTGCCACTGTGCAGCCCGTCTTGAGGGCCACCTGCTCGGCCATGCGGGTGACGAGAAAAGTGTCTTCGCCGAGTGGCTGCCCGGCGCCGTGGCACTCTGTGCTGCCCACCGGGATGATGATCAAGTCATTCTGCTTGAGCCGCGCATTGATTTCGGTCATGTTCATGGTCTGGTAGTACACGCCGTCGGGGCGTTCCATGTGACCGCTCTCTGGTGGCAACTGCCATCCACCCATGCTGTTCTCCTTTGTTCAAGGCCGGGCTGGCATTGCGCAGGGCCGGTTACGCGACCGGGAGATGCAAGTCACTCGAGCGCTGCGGCGATTGCCTGGCTTCGGGATAGTACTTGCTGACCATCTCCACTACGATGGAGGCCTGGTCCGCCATCTTTTTCCCATCGCTGGCCGAGGTGATCTGACCGTGGGCGCTGACCACCGAGTTGCCCGTCTTGAGGTGTACCGGCGCGGCCACCCGCACGATCTCCGGCGCTTCATAGACACGAATGAAACCGCCGGACCCGGGTGGGTTGTCCGTGTGCACGTCCAGCGGCACTTGGACCGCCGCACGCAGCGCGGCAATCATCGGGATCTGCAGGTCGCGCACCGGGTTGATGCTGTCGGCCCCCAGGCTCTCCAATAACTTGAAGGAGCATGGGTTGCAGTGCCCCAGGTGCGCCGATGTCTTGAAGATAATGTCCTTCGGCAGTGCACCATCCTTGCGCATCTGACCCACCAGCCACAGCATACCTTCGTCGTAGATGAGGAACCCACGGCATCCAAGATCGTAGCCGCGCTTGATATCCTCGACCCCGCGCAAGACTTGCTCCATGCCGCGCAAACGATAGCCGATGCGAACCCCCTGTGGCGAAAGAACCGTAGCGCCTGTATCGTACGTGGCCCGCGGGCCGACCGACAGCAGCAATTCAGCGCCATATTGGCTGCACAGGCGACAATACTCCTTCAGTTCCTCGCGCGTGTGACGGAACATGCCATAGGTCTCGGTCACCCGATTAATGGTGATGCCATTCCTGGTTGCGGTGTCGAGCAGGGCAGCCACCGCCTCTGCCGAGTTGACCGTGGGAACCTCGATGCGATAGGCCCCGCCATCCACGAAGCGCGCTGTCGAGGTCGGCATATCGAACAGGTCACCTGGCGGCAATCCGAGCCTCTTTACGTACTCACGGGTCTCTTCGAACATGATCGTGTTCTCCTTCTCGCAATAGCGTGTATGAGTCAGCTGCAATGCGCCGGCAATGGCGGGCAATATACCCACACGAGCCTGAGCGGTTCATCGCCAATGTTTTCCACGCGGTGCTTCTTGCCAATGGGAGAGTAGAAGGCAGTCTCGGGGCCGATTTCCCATTCTCCCTCCCCTTCGATCACGATCTTGGCCCGCCCGCTGATGAGGAACAAGACCTCTTCGGACTCCTCGTGCACGTGGTCGGGGATCATGCTGCCAACTTCAGTGATGTTCATCCCCATCGAGACATTTTTGACCCCGCCATACTTGGGAGCCAGCAGGAGCTTGGAGACGCGGGGCGGAATCCGGTATTCCCCCTGGACGTCTGCGGCTTTGACAAATGGTGGCTTGCTCATCTACAAAATCCTCGCACAATACAAGGGAATCGGATGCTGTTTCACCTAGCGAAACTCATTTTCACTGTATAGTATACCACGAGTTTCATCTGGTGTCAAGTTTTTTCACCTTACGGAACCACTCTCACCGTCGAGACGTTGAGGAGACAAGGAGACAAGGGGACAGGGAGACAAGGAGAGGCGCGGAGTTCGCAGAGGTCAGGTATCCTCAGCGTTCTCAGCGCCTCCGCGGTGAAATACCAGCATTTTAGCGGTCAACAACACCCAAGAGGGGGACTGGCCTTGAGGCACTCGTCAATAAAGTCTAGCACTTGCTGTACGTTGTCCGGGGTCTCAAATTGGGGGTCGCCATGCCCGGCTCCCTCCAGCAGTTCCAATCTAACTATATCCTTGCCGAGCACCCGTTCCAGTCTGGATGCAAAGTTGATGGACTGCTGGACCGGCACAGTGTCGTCCTGCGTGCCGTGCTGCAGGAAAAAGGGGGGAGCAGCGGGGGTGACGTAGGTCTCCGGGTTGGCGGCTTTCACCAGGTCAGGGATTTTGGTGATCTGCTCGCCCAGCAGCAGGGATTCAGGTGAATTGGCCCCGCTGTGCTCCATTCCCACGCCAGGCGGCATCCCACCTTCCGTCAATTGCTCATCCATTTTGAGAAAATCCGTCGGCCCGAACCACGCTACAACCGCCTGTACGTGGCACGGCTGGTCCGGGTTTCCCATGCTCAGGTCTTCCAATCCCTGAACTCGAGCGGAAGTCCCCAACATGGATGCAAGATAGCCTCCGGCAGAACCTCCCCAGGCTGCGATTTTGTCTGGGTTCAGGTGATAGCGGCGCGCATTGGCCCGCATCCAGCGCATAGCGGCCTTGACGTCGTGAACCAGAGCCGGGAACTTGGCTTCTCCGCTCAACCGATAGTTTACGGCAACAACCGCATAGCCCCTTTTCAGCCCTTCCAACATGGGCAACACCTGAATGTCGGCTTTGTCGCCGCCCATAAAGGCTCCCCCGTGAATCACCGCGATGACCTGGAAAGGGCCTTCGCCTTCATCCGGCAGATAGATGTCGAGTTTTTGAGCAGGGGACTGACTTGCATAGCAGATGTCCAGGAATTTCCTCTTGATGTGATCGGTATCTGCTGGTGGGGGAGTATCTTCGATTGCATAGTGATATTGTGGTACCAAGGCTTCTTGTTGCGTCATAGTAGCAACCATCCCAATACCTCCTTTGCCTTATTATCTCAGATGAAGGTCAATAAACTGAAAAACTCTGTTCGTCGGTTCGTCACTTCTGCTTTGTACGTCTTACATTTCTCTGGTATTCATCAAACGCCACAGCTCCTAGAAGAATTACCCCCCTGACGATGAATTGGGGATATGTCCCCCAACCCGCAAGCTGCATGCCATTTCCCAATACCGCAAGGACAAACACTCCCGCTACGAGGGCCGGCACGTTGCCTTCCCCGCCCATGAAACTGATGCCACCCACAATTGCCGCCGTCAAGGCGGTAAACTCTGTGCCTGGCCCAAACGAGGAGTGGGTTGTATTGGCCTTGGAGATCATGACCATGGTACCAATGGCAACGAAAAAGCCGCAGATCGCATAGAGTGAGATTTTCATCCTGCGTGTATTGATACCCGCCAGTCTGGATGCCTCCTCATTGCCACCCAAAGCCGTGAGTCTCAACCCAAAAATCGTTTCATAGTAGACGAAGCTCGCCAAGATGACGATCAGCAAGGTAAGAAAGACGTCGAATGGAATTCCAATAACCTTGCCCTTGGTGATAAAGAGGAATTCTTCTGGATAGTTCCGGAATGTGCGCGCCTGAGAAATCAAGTACGAAATCCCTTGAAAAATCACGCTGGTCGCCAGAGTGGCAATCAATGGGAAGATCTTAATCCTGGTCACAATCAAACCGTTCATCAGGCCCAGTACAGTGCCGAGCAGTAATCCAAGAACGACTGCCAGCCACACCGGCAGGTGATAGGCGACCATCATCATGGCAGTGACTATGCCAACCAGAGACATCTGATATCCAACCGACAGGTCAATCCCGCCCCCGATCATCACAAACGACAAGCCTACCGCAACGATGATAAAGTAGGTGTTCTGGGTGATGATATTCGTGATGTTTCGCAGCGTTAGAAAGTAGGGACTCGTAAGCGAAAAGAGAGCCATGAGCACCAAGAGGACAAGCATGATGGTGTACTTTTTCAGGCCGCTCAAGTTGATTTTCGACATTGGCTTTATCCGAAAGATCGGTACACCATGGCTGGGGTTTGCATCCCGTTGCGATCCCTGCCCCTGACGATCATGGTCACGACATCGTCGAGGGTAACCTTGCTGACCTCCAGGACGTCTTGCCGTTGCCCGCCCTTCAGGACGAATACGCGGTCAGCAATCGCCAGGATATCCGGAATACGCTGGGTGATGAGCAAGATCGAAAGTCCCATGTCTCTCAGGTTCCTGATCAGACTGAGCAATTTGTTGGCCTCTGTTACACCCAGAGCAGCAGTGGGCTCATCCATGATCAGGATTTTCGATTGGAAAGCGATGGCGCGGGCGCAGGCAACCATCTGGCGCTGGCCGCCGGACATCAATGCAACATTCAGCCTTGGTGAGCTGATATCCACGCGCAGTTCGTGGATCAAATCCTGTGCCTTCTGGTACATGCTCTTCTTGTCCAGCAGCAGTCTAAAGGGGCCACGGGAGCATTCCCTGCCGACGAAGATGTTTCTGGCAACGTCCAGGTTGTTGAACAAAGCCAGGTCCTGGTAGATCATGCCAATACCCAGATTGAAGGCATCTTGAGGATTTTGGATGTGCGCTCTTCGCCCGTCTATATAGATTTCGCCCTCGTCTGCCAGATAAGCGCCGGAGAGGATTTTCATCAGCGTGGACTTGCCCGCGCCGTTGTCGCCGACGATCCCCATAATCTCGCCGCGCCGCAGTTCGAGATCCACACTTCTGAGGGCGTGGACACCACCGAAACGCTTGCTTATGCCCTTCATCTCAACGATGTATTCCGTGTCCATATTCAAAACCCATTGAGGCGTAGAAAACCAGGGCTGGGGAGAACCGTTTGGGTTCAAGAACCCAGCCCTGCCACCCTTTCGTCAGAGTGTTTTGTCGGTGGGCCAAGCCCGAATGCCTGTCCCGGTTGACGTGGCCTACTACCTATGGTGTACCACTGATGACGCCAGAATTGGCGACCGGTACCACAGCAAGCTCACCATTTACTGCGGTTGCCAGCGCGAGCGGGTCCCAGGTAACCTCGGGATAATCTTGGCCACTGAGCATCTTGGTGGCAATGCCTACGGTCGTTCCAGGCAGATCTCCGCCGCCGAAGGCAACCGCGCCTCTAAAGACACCTTTGCCCTGGGCAGATTCCACAATCGCATCCCCTTCAGGACCGAACATGCCCACCCCAAAGACCGCGACTTCATCAAGATTCTTGATGACGCTGGTGGCTCCCTTGGCATATTCATCCATGATCGCCTTGGAGGCGCCATTACCACCATCGGACGCATAGGCGATGACGAGTTTCACGTTGGGGTTGGTCGTCAGTATATTCTGCATCGCTGTCTGGCCGGCCTGGAACATCTCGGCAGCTGGAGTCTGCACGATTTTGACTGCCGGGCAGTATACAGGGTTCGGAACCCGGTCGCTCTCGGATTTCCCTGAGAGATAGTTCCCCTTTGCGTCCGAGATGGGGGTCCCGGCGGCATCAATGGTTTCGCCCAGGGTATTCTTCAGGTAGGGTTCACTGATCATCAAGAGCCCATTGGAACGATCCACCGCTTCCGGATTGAGGGTTGAGAGGAATACAGCCGTTTCGATTGATCCTGCGGCGGCATCCGGATAAGTCGCCTCAACCCAGTTTTTGGCTAACAGGGCCGCATACTCACCTGCCAGGAACTGGTCTATTTTCATGACGGCGTCGCGGCCGGATTCGCCCGGTTCGCCTCCAGCGACCATGACCAGAATGCCAGCAGCGCGGGCTGCCTCTAATCTGGGCAACAGACTGCTTGCCTCCACTGCCATCACAAACATGAACTTGACGTTCATGGCAGTATAGTTCTCTATCTGTGTCGCCTGCGTGTTTGGATTGCCGTCGGCGCTGGCCACTTCAACGTTGTACTCTTCTCCGAAGGCATTGACGAAAGCGTCGCTCAGTGCGAGCATCAGTGGATTGTCCAGGGCGGGCAGAGCCACGGCGATGGTTCCTTTTTCCTCTTCTGTTGCCGGCGCTTGTGTTGCCGGTGCTTCTGTTGCCGGCACTTGTGTTGCTGGCGCTTCTGTCGCGGTACCACCACAGGCTGCCAGCAATAGGATAGATGCAATCACCACGGCTGCCAGAACATTTGAAAGCCTGTTCATTTTTCTTCTCCTTTCAGGTTTGCCAAAACATTGGACTATTCGTCCTCTACCGCAGCGAGACTCTAACATCCAGGTGCTCATTTGTCGCCTGTCTCTATATACCACCTCCTTTAGAAGTATGCTTCGTAGCCCGCGATGCCCAACTCGTCGCGTACGGTCTGCAGGTCGCGCCGCAGGAGCCGATTGACCGGGATGCCACGCTCGCGGACGAGTTTCTGCCTTTCGTGCTCCTTTTCCCCGGCGACGTAGATGCGCTCCTGGCCAGGCGCCTTGAGCGCGCTTTGCAGGGCGCGCATGATCTGACCGGTGATGCGTTTGGACACTTCGAGCGGGATAAAGTGCTCGATGTCTATGGCCAGGAAAAGGTGTCCAAGCATGTGCGGCCGGCGAGAGCCATCGGGCGCAAAGCCCAACAGGTCTTTCATGAACGCCCCACCGCAGAGCGAGGCAGAGAAAATCTCGACGACAGTCGCCAGACCAAAGCCCTTGTAACCGGCCAGTGTCTCGCCGGCGCCGCCCAGCGGAAGAAGGGCAGCCGTTCCGCTTTCCAGACCGCGCAGGATTCCCTTCGCATCGGTGAGTGGCTCACCCGCGGCGTCAACCACCCAGCCCTCGGGCGCTGGCTTCTCGGCGCGAGCCAGTACCTCGATCTTGCCCCTCGAGACAATGGACGTCGCCGCGTCGAAGCTGAAAGGAAACCCCACGTCCGACGGCGCGGCGAAGGCGATGGGGTTGGTGCCCAGCATCGGCTCGGCCCCGAAGGTGGCCAATTGGGACGGCCGGGCGTTGGTGACCGTCAGTCCCATCATGCCTTCCTTGGCAGCCATCAGCGGGTAGTAACCTGCGATGCCAAAGTGGGTGCCGTTGCGCACGGCTACCGCCCCCAGCCCGTACTGCCGTGCCTTGTTCATGGCCAGGCGCATGGAGCGGAAGGCGATGACCGGGCCCATCCCATGGTGGCCGTCCACCACGGCCGTGGTCTCTGTCTCCTTGACGATCTCTATCGCGGTCTTGACAGATTGAACACCGGCCCGGATGCGATCGTAGTAAGCCCTGAGGCGGCCCACACCGTGGGATTCAATACCCTGGAGGTCTGAGGTGACGAGCACCTCGGCGCAGATGCAGGCATCTTCCTGGGGCGTGCCCAGCCGTACAAAGACCTCACCTATGAATCTCTGGACAACCTCAGCGGGTACGTATGCGATTTCGGCATCGTCTACAAAGATGATCGCCTCGGCAGGGCAGTTGCGCTCACAGGTACCACATTCGATACAGATGTTGACGTCAATGTAGGACTGCGTTTCACCCTCTGTGATCGCGCCGCTTTCACAGCCGGCCACACAGGCTCCACATAGAATGCAAGCGCTTGTTACGACATAAGGCATACCAGCCTCTATCCCATGTACATCCCCTGCGGATCAATCACTTCGCGGATCAAGCGGACCTGGTCCCTCGTGGGCGGCTCGGTGAACGGCACGTGCTGCGGGACGAGCGGAGCAAAACCCATGGTTCCCAGCACGTCGTCGAGCGTGTTACCGGGGTGGATGGACATCAGCATCATGTGCTTTGTCTCCGGATGGAATCCAAAGATCGCCTTGTCGGTGATCACCCGGCTGGGTCCGCCTCGCAGCCCGGCCCGCGCCCGGCTATCGCCGCCCGTGATATAACCAGGGCTCGTAATGAACGAGATGGCCTTTTTGAGTTTGCGCGCTTCGTGGCGTATGATAATGATGGTCCTCTGCGCGCAGGAAGCGATATCGTTCGCGCCTCCGCTGCCGACCATGTGGCGGAACCTGGCGCGCGGGTCCCCTACGAGGGTTGTGTTCAGGTTCCCGTACTGATCCGTTTCGAGGCCGCCCAGGAACCCCACGTCCACCAGGCCCTTGTGCAGGATCGCGCCCAGGATATCCACAAAGCTGCTTAGCACCTTGGCCCGGTACCAGACCCGCGGGTCCGCCAGCCCCACGCCGCAGTGAACCGGTTCTGGATCTATGACGCCCAGCTCAAAGAGGATCGTCATGTTGGGGGCATGCGTCTGCTTGGCCAGGAACGACGCGACGACAGGCAGGCCCAACCCTACCGCCACGACCTCGCGATCCTGTAGCTCCCGGGCACCCGCGGTCGCCATGAGTTCAGAAGGTGTATAGTCAAGAGCCATGGCTCGTCTTGCTCCTCAATATCCCAGGACCGGGTCGGCCCGCAGGCTGTTCAAGTGTCGCATCCCGCCCACCCGCTCGAGGTACTCCCAGTGATCCTTGACACCATACACGTACTGAGCGAGGTAGGTCCGCAAGGACTCCGGCGTGCGCGTCGCTTCGACGTAACTCTCGATCTGCCCGGCGTCATAGTCATACACACGGTAGACGGAGGTAGGGTGCGCGGCGAAAGGCAGTTCCACCACGTGCGAAACCAGCAGACCGGGGATCACCGTCCGCTCTGGGTTCTGGCGGATCACGTCACCCGGGACAATCTGCTCAGCGATGACGATCGTGCGCTGGCTGGCTTTGACCTGCTCCGCGTTGTCCCACCTGGGTCCCATGATCCAGGCGTTGCCTTCTTCGTCGGCGGCCTGCACCTGCACGACAGCCACGTCCGGCAGGAGCGGCTTGAGTGCGAGCCAGCTTTCGCCCGTAAACGGATCGGTGATGGTCGCCACGTCGGAGCCTGTCCGCTCTTCGATCTGCCTCATGAGGTCAGAGCCCCGCAGCGAGCGGATCGGCATGAACGGCAGACCCAACGCTCCGGCCAGGTAGCGGAAGGTGATGGACAGGCTGCTGTACTCTTCGGCACACAGACTGCCATCTTCGATCCCGCGGTTCACGCAGGCCAGCCGCCCGAAACGGTCGAGTGAGCCGCCGCCGTAGATGATGCGCTCGACGGCGCCGGCGCCCACCAGCATATCTGCATCCATGGCGCCGACACACTGCGAGATGGTCAGGCCTTTGATGCCCTGACGGATGACCTCCCGCGCAAAGGCCATCGTGCAACGCGCGATCGCAAACCCCGAGAGAGCCACGTGCGCTCCCGAGGGAATGGAAGCGACCGCTTCGGCCAGGGTTGCCACCTTTACCATGCCTGCCTCCTAGCCGAGAGTGGGCCGCTGATCGAACACGACCAGCAAGAGCTGGCAAGCGCCGTCTTCCAGCTTGATCTCGGCCAGCTCGACGGGACGGTCCAGTCTTTCCTCAATGGCCAGCACAATCAGGTTGGCCGGTACACAGGTGAAAGGTTCGATGCCACGTGCCATCATCTTCTCCTCGACCTGCCGGTGCACACAGCCTTCCACGCGTACCCGGAGCAGCCGATCCTCACTGTTGTATGATATCTTGCCGGCGATCCCCTCACGTTGAAGGACGTCCTCGAGCGTGTGAAGGATGTGGTCAAGCTCGGAAGATTGGAGCAGCGGGAGGCACTTGTCCTTTAGGTACTCGCGTCCTACGGTTGTCATTCGGAAGCGTGCTCCCCTGCCTCTCTCGTCCCAGAAGGCCTTTTCCAACTCGTACATGAGGCTGTTGGCATAATCAAGGGGAATAGTCTTGTTATTCATGCGCGTTCCTTTTAGCAAGGCTCTCCCCATTTCTCCGAGAAGACGAGATCTTTAATGGGGATACGGGGGCGAGGCCGGTGTGGCCGCGCGGGATGACCGATTGAGACAATGCTGATCGCTTTGAATCCTTCCGGCACGCCCAGCAGCGTTTTGAGGCGTTCTTCGTCGCGAATATCAATGCAGGGCGCGATGACCCAGCAAGCACCTAGCCCCAGCGCCGTTACCATTAACAGCATATTCTCGATGGCAGCGGACGTATCGTAGGGCAGGTCCCAAACGTCCTTTTTGCCACACACGACGACGTTGACAGGGGCGTCTGCCAGAAAAGCAGAGACTTGGCCTGAGGTCAGCTTGTCAAAGGCTGCCTGTTTCTTCGCCTCGTCTTGCAGACTCGAGAAGCGTTCTTGCATCTTCTTGGTGACAAACTCGGCTGTGAAACGGCGGCCGCTTCCCCCACCCGCCAAGGCCCCCAGCCTCTGGCGAGTCTCTACGTCCTTCACAATGATGAAACGCCACGGTTGCGCATTCTCACCCGAAGGCGCCTGCCGCGCTGCCTCGAGAATCATGTCGAGATCCTGATCTGATACTGGCTCGGCAGTATAGTCCCGAATGCTGCGACGGTCCTGGATGACCTTCAACGTTGCATCGGCCAAGTTGTAGGTTTCTGACATTCTTTGCCCTCCCTGTTGAGGTTTTCGACGAATGACCCACTGGGATCCTAAAACGCACGCCATGGGATAGTCGCTGGCACACAATGCTGTACCATACAGTGAAACAGGGTTTTGTTCTACGATACAGGAGCAGTATATCACACTTCATTTCATCTGTCAATACTTGACAGCCTCCTTGTTCTGTGTTATTTTACAGTGAAACAGTGTGCTGCTTTGCGCAATCAGATCTCGTAGATGTGAGGCAATACCACCTTGAGCGAATCAATTCGTGCCGTGGAACGGGCTTTGGATGTTCTCTTGTGCTTCTCCAGGCAGACGCCGGAGTTGACTATGACGCAAATTGCTGAGCAGGTAGGGATGCACAAGAGTACAGTACACCGATTGTTGGCCACGTTGGAGAAAAAGCGTTTCGTACAGCGAGACCCGGTGATAGGCAGTTACCGTCTAGGCATTCGCCTTCTTCAAATGGCTTATCTGACGCTGGAGCGCAACGACCTGCGCCAGCTGGCGCCCCCCTTTCTGCGCCACCTGGGCGAGCAGCATCAAGAAACTGTCCATCTTTCTGTATTGGATGATGCAGATGTCATTTTCCTGGCCGTGATCGAAAGCCCACAACGCGTCAAATTGGCTGCGGCCATTGGGCAGCGGCTTCCAGCATTTGCTACAGCCTCAGGCAAGGCCATGCTCGCGTTCATGCCGTGTGAGACGGTGCAGCGTATCCTGGGGCGCGGCATGCCTCAATACACCCAGCATACGCTTCGTTCGTCAGAGGATTTTTTTGAGGATCTGCGCCACGTCCGAGAGCGGGGCTTTGCCCTCGACGAGCAAGAATTGGAGGAAGGGATCAACGCCGTCGCCGCACCCATCTTTGACCTGAGCGACCAGCCTATCGCGTCGGTCGCCGTCGCCGGGCCCGCCTACCGGCTCACTCGAGAGCGAATGATCGAGATCGGCCCTCTAGTTCTGGCCACAGCCCATGACATCGCCCAGGAGGTCGAGATGGCAGCGCATCATGAGGACCATTCTGCCGAAGACTCTCCGGCTGCTACGGGGGCTGGCGCGTAGCCGGTTTCCGCCAGCCCCTGCTGGCCTGAAGTCTCACGATTGCTTTCCTGCGGTTCGGGGATTACAGTTCGCCGATCAGGTACAATGGCAGCCGCACTTCTCCCCCTCCCCCTCACAGTCACACGCCTCGGCCACCGCCTCGATTTCGACGCGGGCTCCCAGCGGCAGTGCAACCACCTGCACCGTCGAGCGAGCGGGAGGATGCTCGGGGAAAAACTCTCCATATACGGCATTCATGCGGGCAAACTCGCTCAAGTCAATCACGAAAACCGTCGTCTTGACGACGTGCTTCATGCAGGAGCCGCCGGCCTTCAAGATGGCCTTGATGTTCTCCAATGTCTGGCGGGTCTGGCTTTCGATGTCCGGGCCGGCAAGCTCCTTCGTGCCCGGCACGAGACCCGCCTGCCCGGCGGTGTAGATCAGGTCCCCGATCCGCACCCCCTGCGAATACGGCCCTATCGCTGCAGGGGCCTTGTCCGTAGCAATGATCTGTTTCGCCATCAGTCCCTCCTCACTGGATACTGGATGCTAGATGAGCACCCCCTCCCGCTTACATGCCTCCCGCGCCACCACCAGCGGGATGCGGATGTCGCTGAAATTCACCGCGGCCTCAAAATCAGCGTTCCCTCCGCATCCGCCTCCACGCCTGCCCGTTCCCACAGCATCGGATGGTACTGGATGTTCCGCCAGGAGTCAATCATGTCGTCGTAGTGGCGGTGATAGGGATGGCCGGACTGGCCCGTCGTGTGCATCGAGACGGAGCGGGTCAGGTCCCCCAGGTCCACGATCTGGCGGTAAGAGGGCACGGTCCCCACACCGTAGGGCTCGTCCAGGCTGTAGCCGGTGTTGTTGACCGTAGCGATGGTGCCGTCTACTTCCACCGGCCCCCGGTTAAAGATCCGCTCGATGAGGCTGATGCCGGACTGCCCCAGGCTCTGGTTCTCAAAGGTCGCAGTGTGAAGGTTGCCCCAGCGCCAGCGGGCCATCTTGGCCCCTTGGGTCTCGGTCAGTTCCTGCACTGCCTCCTCCAGCGCCTGCAGCAGGACCTCGTCCCGCGTTTCCACCTCGGGCGTGGTCACGTCGTCGAACCAGGGGGAGGCCTCATCCGCCAGCAGGTCCACCAGCGCCACCATCGCGCTGCCCCGCGCCTCTTCCAGCAGCGACGCGCCCAGTTCGTCGCCGAAGGTCAAGTCTATCAGGTGCAGGCGGAAGGCCTCGAACAACGCAGCCCCGGCGCTATCCCGCACTGCCCGCCTGTCCCAGGCGCGCAGTATCTCCAGCGCTTCCGTCAACCGGCGCTCCTCTCTGGGAGTGCGACCCGAATCGGCCGCGGTCAGCACCAGCAGGTGGGGTAGGACGTCTTCCGCCCACACCGGGGTGCTATCTCCCTGGATGGCCTGGATGTCCGCCACCGATAGAGAGGAATCGGCCTCAATCAACCCGACGATCCGCCGCGCCCGATACCCGGGGTCCCAATCCTTCGTCAGGAGATAGGGGTAGTCTCGCCCCACCACGGCGTTGTTGGCAGTGACGATATATCCCTCTTGTGGGTTAAAGGCGCGCGGAAGCTTGTCGAATGGAATATAGTCTATCCACTCATATTCGCCGGTCCAGCCCGGCACCGGCATCGAGCCATCGCCCGCTGCGCGGATGGGGATGCGGCCGGGGGACTGGTATCCGATGTTCCCTTCCACGTCGGCGTAGACAAAGTTCTGGCTGGGAGCGTCCCAGTAGCGGAGTGCCTCTCGAAACTCTTCCCAGTTCTTCGCCCGGTCCAGGAGCATAACGCTTTGAATCAGCGTGCCGGGCTGCAGCGCGGTCCAGGAGAAGGCCAGGGGTTGCCAGCCAAAGGCCCACTCCTCCTCCGGGCCGCCAACTACGTCGTTGATGATGGGACCATGGCGGGTGATGCGCGCGAAGATTACTACCGGCTTTTCCTCTCCGGCGACCTGGATCTCCTCGCGGACGATCTCCATATCTTGCCATTTCCCCTGGTACTCGTACTGGTTCCGGTTCTCCGGGTTGATCCGCTCGATGAACAGGTCCTGCACGTCCGGCCCCAGGTTGGTGACCCCCCAGGCGATATGATCGTTGTGGCCGATGATCACTCCAGGTGTACTGGCGAAGGAAGAGCCGACCACGTTGTAGGGGCAGTCTGGCCCGACCGGATTGCAGTGCAGGCCGATCTCGTACCAGATCGAGGGCATCTGGATGCCCAGGTGGGGATCGTTGGCCAGCAGGGGCATGCCGGTCTCGGTGCGGCTGCCGGCGATGACCCAGTTGTTGCTCCCCACGTCGTCTCCGGCCCCCAGCACGTGGGCCTTGAAGGCAGCCGTGGGTACGGCGCGGAGCGTCGTCTCCGTCAGTGGGTGCGGGACGATGGCCGGATAATCCTCCGGATAGGGCGGCACGAGCACGTTCACCGCCCGATCACCCAGGCGGGCCGCGATCTGAGCGCGCAGCAGTTCGTCCTCCCGGTTTCCCCCCAGGTCCCAGGCCATCACCTTGGCCCAGGTCAGCGTGTTGAGCGGGGTCCAGGGCTCGGGCTCGAATTCGACTCCCGTCAGCCCCAGGATCCTGAACTCTAGCCCCAGGCGGCCCCGGTGGGTGGAGACGTAGGCATTGACTCCCTCGGCGTAGGCCTCCAGCACCGACCGCACCTCGTCGTCCAGCAGTGCCAGTTCCTGGGCCGCGGCGCGGTGCCAGCCGACGGTGCGGATGAAGCGGTCCTGGTCCAGGGTGGCGGAACCGAGGATCTCTGACAGTCGCCCGGAACCGATCCGTCGCCAGAACTCCATCTGCCAGAAGCGGTCCTGGGCATGGACGTACCCTTGAGCGAAGAACAGGTCGTGGGGATTAGCGGCGTAGATGTGGGGGATACCCCACTGGTCTCGCATGACGGTCACCTCCGCCTGCAAGCCAGCCACGCGGACCGTGCCGTTAATCCGGGGCCAGGGACTCCGCACGGCGAAGAAGCCGTATCCAAAGCCCACCAGCCCCACCACCAACACGATGACCAGAAACACGAGCAGGACGACCAACAGCGTACGCATCATTACCCTCCTTATCCTTTGATGCCCGTCAGCACAATACTCTCCACAAAGTACCGCTGCGCGGCGACGTAGACTGCCAGCACCGGCAGGAGTGCCATCACCGCGCCAGCCATCAACAACGGCCAGTTTGTAAAGTACATCTCCTGGAAGTAGGATAGCCCCACGTTGAGCATCCATAGCCGTTCGGAATGGGTCATGATCAGCGGCCACATAAAGTCGTTCCACGACCGGCAATGCGACGTATGATCATTCCTTGCTCCTTTCGTCTATGGCCATTCGTCCGCTTGGCCGTTACACGATCCTGCTTCAACGATGGTGGTACGGTGGATAGTATACGCATATCTTGAACGGTTGCAAATGCAAGAACCACGGCCTCTCCTCCGATGTACTCATCGGCCCCGATGTACTCATCGGCCCCGATGTACTCATCGGCCCCGATGTACTCATCGGCCCCATTGGCGCGGCCGGTCCAGTTGCGCTATAATTGAGATATGGCCGGATGGTTGCGTCCCCGTCTGTGGCTCGCCTTGGCGCTGGTCGTGGTGGTCATTACCGCTCTGGCGCTCGCGCTGCGTGGTATGGTACCGGATGGCGGCCGTTCGACTTTGCCTACGCCTGCGATCGCGGGAGTCTCGCCGCTGCCAACTCCCACGTCCACAGGAATCCAGTCCCCTTTCATGGCCAGCGGCGGGATCGCCTTGTTGTGGGTCGTACTGGGTATCGGCCTGGCCCTGGGCATTGCGTTCGTCATCCTACGTTGGCACCGTCACGAAACGCGATGAAATGCTCCGGTTCCCTGTGCCTGGTGGCCATCGGCATGCTGGCGCTGGCCACCTTTGCCGTGGGTGCCGCGTCGCTCGAGGCCCAATCGCTGTGGCGGGACGAAGTAGACGCACTGCGCTTTGCCACTGCGCCGTGGACAGAGGTACTCGCCAACCTGACTCGCCCGGGTTGGAACGGCCCGCTGTATTTCCTGTTCTTGCGTGGCTGGATTGCGCTCGCCGGCAGGAGCGAGTACGCGCTGCGTTTTTTCTCCCTCGCCTGTGGTGTCCTCGGCGTGCCGCTGGTCTACGCGCTGGGCCGGCGCCTGTTCGACCGGCGGGTTGGTCTTGTCGCCACCCTGCTGATCAGTGCCTCCCCCTACCTGGCCTGGTATGGCCAGGAGCTCAAAATGTACACGTTGGTGCCAGCCCTGGCCATGTTGGCAATTTACGGGCTGCGTCGTGCGGTCGAAGGAGATGGCTGGCGCTGGTGGGTGGTGCAGATCGTCGCCACCAGCCTGGCCTTCTACTCGCACATTCTGGCTGCCCTGCTGATCCCCGTGCAAGTGCTCCTGTACTTATCCTGGTGGCCCCAGGCGCGCAGGCAGTGGATCAATGGACTGTGCAGCCTGGCCTGTCTCACACTGCCCTACCTGCCGCTGGCTGTCTGGCAGGCTCCCTTGGTGCTTCAGGCTCGTGAGACCGGTTTCCATCCCTATGCGCTGGGTGAGATGGTGGAGATCCTGCTCAATGGCTGGAGCACCGGTATCCTCAACTGGGGGTGGCCCTGGGGCACGGTGCTGATGGGGGCGCTGGCCGCCTGGGGCCTGCTGGATCCCCTGGGGACAGCACCGGTGAGGCACAGACTGGCCCTCCTGGGCTGGCTTGCGGTGCCGCTGGTGGCCGTGTGGCTCGTTTCGTTGCGGCAACCGCTCTTCACCGATCGCTATCTGATCTGGACCGCGCCGGCCTTTTACCTGTTGGTTGCCCTGGGGCTGGTGTCTTTGGTTCGCCTGGGCGGCCTGGCCCGCTGGGCTTTGCTACGTGCGCTTGGCCGGGCCGCAGTCGTGTCCCTCGTTTGTGCCGTCCTGGTGGTGGATGGCGTCAACCTGTGGCGGCAAGCCACAGTACCCATCAAATCCGACTTTCGCGCGGCAGCCGCCTACGTGGCCGGCCGCTATACGCCCGGCGAACTGCTCGTGTTCCAGATCCCCTATGCCAGGTACACCTTCGACTACTACTTTCCCGTCGAAGCGTACCCTTGGGCCGAAGGGTCTTACACCAATCACCGTACCCCGGACGGCTCTTATCTGATGAGCGAGCGCGATGTGGAACGCCAGATGCAGGAGATGGTGGGGAGCCAGCCTGCGGTTTGGCTGATTGTCACGGAGATGGAGATGTGGGACCAACGTGGCCTGGTGCGAGCGTGGCTGGAGGCCAATATGCGCCGGGCAGACGAGGCACACTTCGCACGGGTGGACGTGTACCGGTACGTGAAGTAATATGGGTGATCTTATGTTCTTCGCGCTCTGCGCTCTTTGCGGTATAATACGTCCTGCGTGGACTTGTATCGGGAGGCCCGCTGCAGACAGCGCGGTGAAGTTGGCTTGACTGATGCGGTAGTGCTTCGCGTTTGTCCCCGAACCGGGCAGTAGCAAGGATAAAGTTGTGAGCGAGATGCTTTCCACCATTAAAGTGCCAGTGCTGAGAAGACTACCCATCCGTGTACGGACAGCACTGGAAGCCTTTCAGGAGACGTTAGAAGCCTTTCTTGCAAAAGCGCAAGAGGTCGTGGCCGAAGCAGTGGGGTCAGAGGGTGAGAAGAATGGGCGCGAGTCTGTCTGAGCGTCGCGCCGGCCAGACGCTAGCCTTGATGGCGGAGCCGGAGGTCCAGGTGCTGGCAGAGACGCTGGTGGCCTTCGCCAACTCCGACGGCGGCACGATCCTCATCGGCGTGACCGAGACCGGGCAGGCCACCGGGCAGGTGTTTGCCGATGAACTCGAGGTCGCGTTGCAGTCCGCCGTGCAGGAATGCCGCCCGCCGGTGGAGGTCCGCTGGCACCAGGCGGCGGCGGAGGAGGGCCTGGCGTTCGCCATCGTCGTCAAGCGCAGCCCCGAACTCCACAGCCTGGCCGATGGGCGCGTGCTGATCCGCGCGGGCGTCGAAAACCGCCCTCTCAGCGGCGGCGAGATCCGCCAGTTGGCCGCCACCAAGTCTACCGGCGATTTTGAGGCGGAACTGGCCCCTGGTGCGCGGCGGGAGGACTTGGACGAAGAGACCATCGCCGAATTCGTCGCCAAGTGGGAGGAGCGCCAGCACCGGGAATGGACGCGCCCGGTGGACGCTCTGCTGCTCGAAGTGGGAGCGTTGAGTGAGGACGGCCATCCTACCGTGGCAGGTGTCCTGCTGTTTGCCCGTAACCCCCAGGCGTTTCTGCCCCAGAGCGGGCTGACCTTCGTCAAGTTCGTCGGCACGCTGCCCCGGGGCGAGTCCGGCCAGCCTGGCTATGGCCGCCGTGAGGAGATCGGCGGGCCGCTGGCACGCATCATCCAGCGCACCTGGGAGGTCGTCGGTGAGGAGATGCGCATCGGCGCGGTAGTCACCGGGCTGGAGCGGGAGGAACGCACCGAGTACCCCGTCTCCGCTGTGCGCGAGGCGCTGGTCAACGCCGTGGCTCACCGGGACTACCGGCTGGGCGGGCGACGCATTGAGGTGCGTATGTTCGCCGACCGTATGGAGATCACCAGCCCGGGCGGCCTCCCCGGCTTCATCACGGTGGACAACATCGTCGAGGAGCACTTTTCGCGCAACCCGCGCATCGTCATTGGCCTGTACCAGTGGGGGTACATTGAGGAATTGGGCCTGGGTGTGGACCTGATGATCGAGGAGATGGTGCGGGCCGGCCATCCTCCCCCCAGGTTCAGAGATACCCCATCCTCCTTCTCCGTTACGCTCTACAACGTCCGCGAACGTGCCCCCTTGCCGGCCTGGACACGCACGATGAACGAACGGCAGGCCAGGGCGCTGGCCTACGTGCAGGAACACGGCCGTATCACCAGCCGCGAATATCAGAACCTCTGCCCGGACGTGAGCGCCGAAACCCTGCGGCTGGATATGGTGGATCTGGTTGAGCAAGGCATCTTGCTCAAGATTGGAGCCAAGAAGGGGACGTACTATATTATGAAGTAGATGCAGTTTTACTGCTTCATGGAGTTCTAGTCCGGCATGAGGCATTATCCCAAATTATCCCAAATTCTATTTGGGATATATTGTCTATCTTGGGGAATTGATCGTCTTATGTTATCATAATCACACATTGAGGAGGGAATCCAATGGACCTGCATCTAAGCGATGAGCACCGTATGATCCGTGACATGGCGCGAGACTTTGCCCAGAAGGAGATCGCGCCCATCGCCGCCCATCACGACGAGACGGGCGAGTTTCCCCACGAGACCATCAGAAGAATGGGCGGCCAGGGCTTCATGGGCATCGAAGTGCCCGAAGAGTACGGCGGCGCAGGGATGGACACGCTGGCCTACGTCCTGGCCCTGGCAGAAATCTCCAAGGTGGACGCCTCCCACGGCGTCATCATGTCCGTCTGCAACTCCCTCTACTGCTACGGCCTCCTGCACTATGGCACGGAGGAGCAGAAGCAGAAGTATCTTCGACCGGTCGCCAGTGGGCAAGTCATCGGAGCCTACGCACTGACCGAGCCTCAGTCTGGCTCCGATGCGGGCAACATCCGCGTGACGGCCAGTCTGTCTGCCGACGGCACCCATTACGTGATCAACGGCACCAAGTCCTGGATCACCAGCGGGCCGGTGAGTAAGTACATCGTGCTCTTTGCCCAGACCGACCCCGACGCCAAGCCACGCTACCGGGGCGTCAGCGCCTTCATGGTTGATACCGAGCAGCCAGGCTTTTCCCGCGGCAAGATCGAGCCCAAACTGGGCATCCGCGCCTCCGCAACCTGCGAGATCCACCTGGAAGACTACCGGTGCCCGCTGGGAGCCCGGCTGGGCCAGGAGGGGGAGGGCTTCAAGATTGCCATGACGGTGCTGGATGCGGGTCGCATCGGCATCGCCGCCCAGGCCCTGGGCATCGCCGAGGCGGCCTACGAGGCCTCTCTGCAGTATGCCCGTGAGCGCGAGGCTTTCGGCCAGGCGATAGGCCAGTTCCAGATGATCCAACAGAAACTGGCCGACATGAAGTGCCACATCGAGGCCAGCCGGCTGCTCATCTACCAGGCGGCGCTGGCCAAGCAGGAGTCGAAGGAGACCGGTCGCCGCTATACCCTGGAGTCCTCGATGGCCAAACTGTTCGCCTCCGAGACGGCCATGTGGGTCACCACGCAGGCGATCCAGATCCACGGCGGGATGGGCTACAGCAAGGAACTGCCCGTCGAGCGCTATTTCCGCGACGCCAAGGTCACCGAGATCTACGAAGGTACCAGCGAGATCCAACGCATGGT
>Ga0315284_10001869_pt1 | contig 29990 bp, 32 predicted proteins | sample YL17G09_16_MG_FD_203696 | JGI IMG/M metagenome (GOLD analysis project Ga0315284, IMG submission 203696) | Sediment microbial communities from Yellowstone Lake, YNP, Wyoming, USA - YL17G09_16 | ecosystem: Environmental > Aquatic > Freshwater > Lake > Sediment | place: USA: Wyoming | collected...
TTGAGCCATTGGATGAGCCTTATTATGGACCGGAACCCCCGGAATATCGTAAAAAGAAACCATCCAAATCAACAAAACGTAAACCAAAGAAAGTTGTTAAAAAATGCAAATGTAAATAACATACCTTTTTATAGAAACAAAACCTATCATAATACGGTGATAGGATGAAGTATTTTTCAGTAGAGGTTATATGTGATTATAATGAAATTCGCGTTGTTGCTGCTGATAATGCATCTGACGCTGCTTTAAAAGTACAGAATGGAGATCATCAGGCAGTATATCATCAGAAAATTGGCGACATAAAAAGTATTGGCAACATCGGAGCTATTAGTAATAATGATATCAGGCCATTACTTAATCAATTATCAATACTGATTTGACAAAAATATGGTTGTGTGCCGAAAACAGTATTTTTGAGGTGTGAGGTGAGAGATACTAATTTCACACAACCATAGATATTATACGACGGTATAATATTTAAAGGTGGTGGTTAAAGCATACATTTTTATATAATAACGTATAATATAATAATCGTGGTTTGATGAGAGCGTCGAGATACTGGTATAAAACAAAAAAACCGACTAAAAATACGGGTAAGCGTGAAATGCGAGTATTCAGGCAATATCCGCATGGTTATGATGTTTATCTTGGAGAAGTCATTCATAAAGAAGTTGACTCGAAAGGAAAAGAACATTATATCCATACATTATATGACAGGAATACCAGTAATGTAGTAAAACAATTTGACGACAAAGTTGGCTGTGGAAATAACTGTGGATTCGACTCTTCCAGAAAGACTATAGAAATGACATTGGATCCAATGTTACAAGCAGCAGGACAGTTACGAAGAGCTCTTAAAATATGGAGTATAGTAAAACGAAAACCAAATAAAAAATCCAGAAAATAACCACCATTTTTATATATTGTGTAATGCTAATCATATAATATGATAACTCTTCGCAAAATTGAAAAGTACGAACACCGGTTAATCTCTGCCAGCAAAAAAATTATAAAAAATAATTCTGAAATAACATATTTAACACTTACATCTATTATATTCGGTTGTATAGTTTCCCTATGGTGTATCATATTATTGGCAACAACCGGAGGAAATTTAATAGTAATAAAAATAGGTGAACAGGTTTCTGATGGACAATTAACCGGAGAACAATATAATTTACTGATAACTTTTATTTATTATATTGCAGATTTAATGAATATTGCTGTAACAATCACTCATATAGTATTGGCAGGAATTATTATTGCATGGTCTTATATTGGTTTTAAAGTATATTTAAGATATAAAAAAAATAATCTTTAATCACTTTTTTTAAATACTAGTAAAACAAATACTTATTGAGGAATTTAATTATGTTATCTCTTACAGAAATTATTACTTATATACCCGGATCCTTGTTTGTATTAGGAGGAGTAATGTTACTATTTATATTTGCTTTATTATTTTTTTCTGATAATGATACCTTTGGTGGTATAACATTTGCTTTGATATCTTTTGTATTAGGATTATTCATCATAGTATCTACTATAAATAGTTCTATGGAATATAAAACTATAACACCATGCGCTATAGCAGATGGTCTCGTAGTAGATACGTCAGATACAATGTATAATGCTGCTCCGGATGTAATGATTAAATTACACTTAAACCAGACGACAAATGTTACCGTGCTTCATCAATGGCTAGCACCTCATGGAATAATTACTGAGACATGTGGATCAGCTTGTTCGACATATGCAGCGAATTGTTAATCACTTTTTTTAAATACTGGTAAAAACAAATCATAAATATAGTGATTAAACCGCCATATTTATATAAACACAAACAAAATAATATACTAATGCCACGTATTCTTTTTATTGCTATGCTTGAGAGTGTTCATACAGCCAGATGGCTGAACGAAATAAAAGATATGGGTTGGGATATTCATTTATATCCGTCAACTCTTTGGAAAATCCACCCGTCAATAAAAAATGTTACTATTCATGGCATACCGTTGCGATCAGAAAATTCCGATAAAAGTTTAATATTCAATAGATCAATTCCTTTTATATCGGACAGAACAAACACATTCTTACAATTGTTACATGGCAATCCATACGATAATTTAAAATATGAAGAATATCGTACAAATCAGCTTGTAAATATAATTAAAAAGTTAAAGCCAGACATCATCCACACTCTCGAAATGCAACATGCAGGTTATCTTACTTTAAATGCTAAAAAAATAATTGGGAAGTCCTTTCCACCATGGATTTATACCCCATGGGGAAATGATATTTATTTTTTTGGAAGGTTACTGGAACATGCACCAAAAATCAAAGAATTACTTAATGAATGTAATTATTATTTACCCAAATCGGAGAGAGATATCACACTGGCAAAGAAATTCGGGTTTAAAGGAGAGTTTCTTACAAAACTACCCGGAAATGGAGGTTTCGACACAATTAAAATGAAAGGGCAATGGCAGCCGGGAAAATGTTCAGATAGGAAAATTATAATGGTTAAAGGTTATCAAGGCACAATGAATCGTGCTTTGGTCGCGCTTAGGGCAATAGAACTTTGTTCGGATATTCTTCAGGATTATACAATTTTAATATATTCAGCTACAAGAGAAGAAGTAAAACTTAAAATCGAACTTATAGCCAATGAAACGGGACTCAACATTAAAATACTTCCGGTACAATCTCACGAAGATATGTTACGTTTGTATGGAAAAGCACATATATCAATTAGTGCGAATATAAGTGATGGTGTTTCCAACTCTCTCTTGGAATCTATGGTAATGGGAGTATTTCCTATTGAATCCAATACCAGTTGTGCGAATGAATGGATAACTCATAAAAAAACAGGTTGTATCATATCCCCGGAAGATCCAACTGATATAGTAAATTCTATTAAATTTGCTTTAGAACACAATGATATTATTAACCAATCGGCAGAATATAATTTTCAAATAGCATATACAATACTTGATAAATCTGTAATTAATCCAAAAATTATATCATTATACACAGAGATCTTTCATAAAATAAAACCGGAGAATTAATGCCAACCCCCACACTCATCATTTATCCACCCAGAAAATGGGTTCCTATAGATTTTCAGGAGATTTGGAAATTCCGGAATCTATTATATAATTTTATATTGCGAGATATAAAAATACGATATAAACAAACCGTTTTTGGATTTTTATGGGTTATACTTCAACCCGTAATCATGATGATCATTTTCTCCATAATATTCGGGAGATTCGCAAATATCCCATCGGATGGCATACCGTATCCAATATTTAGTTTTGTTGCACTCATCCCATGGATTTTATTTTCAGACGGTCTTAGCCGATCATCAACAGGCATGGTAACAAATGCCGGTGTCATAACAAAAGTATATTTTCCAAGGCTTATTATACCAATTTCCGGAGTGCTCTCCCCATTAATAGATTTTTTTATTGCGTCAGTAATTCTTATTATTATGATGACATACTATAGAATTGTACCTACAATTGGGATAATTTTTATCCCCTTTTTTATTTTACTTGCTGTTGTCATAGCATTTGCAATTGGTTTATGGATATCAGCTCTTAATGTCAAATATCGCGATTTCCAGTACACCTTACCATTTCTTATTCAATTGGGATTGTATGCATCCCCAATTGTTTATCCTATCTCAATGATCCCGGAACAATACCGTTTAATTTATGGACTCAATCCAATGGTTGGTGTGATTGAAGGTTTTAGGTGGGCACTTCTCGGAGCAAAATTACCAACAATAGAAATATTTACATCTATAATAATTGTTATAATTATCCTGATCGGAGGATTATTTTATTTCAAAAAAATGGAACAATATTTTGCGGATGTGATATGATGCAAATTTCTATTGTCGGAGGTGGATATGTTGGGCTTGTAACAGGAGCATGTTTTGCACATCTTGGTCATTATATAACCATCATTGATATCGATGCAGATAAAGTACATCTTATTAATAATGGTCAATCTCCAATTTATGAAATTGGGTTGGAACAATTAATAAAACAACATATCGGGAGTGAACTTCGTGCAAGTACTAAATTTGATTCCATTGCGTCAGCAGAAGTAATTTTTATTTGTGTAGGAACACCACAGACACCAAATAACAATATAGATCTTTCTTTCATCAAATCTGCATGCTCATCAATCGGAATGTCTTTAACAAATAATATATCAGAATGTTGTGTTATCATAAAAAGTACTGTTCTTCCCGGCACAACTGAAAATATAATACGCCCGGAAATACTAACATCAACAAAAAAATCTGAAAATGAAATAAACTTTATAGTAAACCCGGAATTTCTGCGTGAAGGAAAAGCCATTGAAGATTTTATGCATCCTGATCGTATTATTATAGGTAATAATGAATCATATAGTAAATATTTTATTAATGAATTATATGAGAAAATTCCCGCTCCAATAATTTATACAGATATTCCTACAGCAGAAATGATTAAATATACATCAAATGCTTTTCTTGCAACAAAAATTTCATTTGCTAACGAAATTGGAAACATATGTAAACATTTACATATTAATGCATATGATGTAATGAAAGGTGTAGGTCTTGATCATCGGATCGGATCACAATTTCTTAATGCCGGTATAGGATTTGGGGGGAGTTGTTTTTACAAAGATTTGTCAGCTCTTATTCTACTTGCACAAAAAAATAATGAAAATCCTATTCTATTACAATCAATTATTGATATTAATACCCGACAACCACATAAATTAATCGCACTCCTTGAAAATAAAATTGGAGATGTATCAGATAAATATATAACATTACTGGGTCTTGCATTTAAAAATGATACTGACGATATTCGCGAATCACGCGCAATTCCAATTATTCGTGAACTATTACAAAAAAAGGCCCATCTCGCAGTATATGATCCGATGGCCATGACAAACATGAGACAAATTTTTCCGGATATTAAATATTGTAATAATGCAATTGATGCACTTACAAATGCAGATGGGTGTTTAGTATTGACCGAATGGACAGAATTTTCAAAATTAGACACAGAATTCGATGTAATGAAACATAAAGTTATTATAGCGGGAAGGAAAATACTAACATGTAAAGGAGTTGAAGGAATATGCTGGTAAAAAAACAAGAAATACATAAAGCCGTCATTCCTGCCGCCGGACTTGGTATCAGATTTTTACCAGTAACTAAATCTATGCCAAAAGAGATGTTACCAATTATAGATAAACCGGTTATTCATTATGTCGTAGAAGAGGCAGTTGCATCTGGTATTGATGATATAATTATTATTACAGGAAGAGGAAAACGTGCAATTGAAGATTATTTTGATGCTTCCCCTGAATTAGAGATGCGGTTAAAAGAACATAATAAAAATTCCACTCTTGATCGCATTAAAAAATTATCAGATTTACCGACTATTCATTATGTAAGGCAGCGAGAACCCAATGGACTCGGAGATGCCATCCTTAAAGCTGAAAATCATATTGGAAACGAAGCATTTGCTGTATTACTTGGTGATGATATTATTACTAATACAACTCCATGTACATCTCAATTAATGTCCATTTATTCACGATTCAAAGCATCCGTAATGTCAGTTGAAGATTTACCAGATAATAAAATTCATAATTATGGTATTATCAAAGGAGATTTAATTGAACCCAATCTCATTAGAATTGAAGATATCATTGAAAAACCAACAAAAGAAACAGCGCCATCAAATATTGGTGCAGTCGGAAGATATATTTTCATCCCGGAAATTTTTGATTGTTTGAAAACTATACTTCCGGGAACGGGAAACGAAATCCAATTAACAGATGCTATTCATCTCCTTCTTAAAAACCATCCGGTATATGCATATAAATTTAAAGGCAAGCGTTATGATACTGGAGATAAATTAGGATATATTGAAACTATTATTGATTTTGCACTTGCCGATGAAACATTAAAAATACCACTAATGACATTTCTTAAACAAAAGGTGATAATATGAAAGCTCTCGTCACCGGATGTGCAGGTTTTATAGGGAGTCACATTACTGATAGACTTTTACGCGATGGATATGATGTTATAGGAATTGATTGTTTTACCAATTATTATTCACAGACAATTAAAGAATCTAATATTTTCGACGCCCGCTCAAATCCGCATTTCACATTTATTCAACAGGATATACTAAGTATGAAAGAATTTCCAAAAGTTGATTATATTTTTCATGAAGCTGCACAAGCCGGTGTCAGAGCATCGTGGGGAGAGGAATTTTCAATTTATACACGTATGAATATTGAAAGTACACAACACCTTCTCGAATTTTATAAAGAGATACCTTTAAAAAAGTTTGTGTATGCATCTTCTTCTTCAGTATATGGAGATGTCACTTTACCTATGAATGAACAAATGAAACTTCAGCCATTGTCTCCTTATGGAGTTACGAAACTCGCCGCAGAACATTTATGTTATTTATATAATAAGAATTATAATATTCCAACGATATCACTCAGGTATTTTACAGTATATGGCCCACGCCAACGACCTGATATGGGGATTCACAAATTTGTACATGATATTATCCATAATAACATAATCACTATTTACGGTAATGGAAACCAGACACGTGATTTTACTTATATTGACGACATTGTTGAAGCGAATATAAAAGCTTCCTCATCACCAATCACAGGTGGATCTTTTAATATTGGTGGAGGCAATTGTATTACAGTAAATGAATTAATACAAGTTATTGAAGAGATATGTAAAATCAAAGCATCAATAATATATGGAAAAGAGCAGAAAGGCGACGTCCCGGATACTTTAGCAGATATCACTTTGGCTTGCACACAATTAAAATGGTTACCTAAAACAAATATATATAATGGAATTGAATCATTTGTTGACTGGTACCAGCGAGGTTAAATCGTGCCAGACGACATTATGATCCGTATTCTTAATCTAGACAAAAAATATAATATTGGTAAAACACAATGTGGCTATTCTACATTTTCCGAGACCGCCACAAATTTAATAAAAACTCCCATCAATCAGATTCTTTATGGAAATTTTAATTCTTCTGAAGAATTCTGGGCTTTAAAAAATATTTCTTTTGATGTATATAAAGGTGAAATCGTCGGAATTATAGGAAGAAATGGCGCTGGTAAATCAACTTTATTAAAAATTTTATCCCGCATTACATCACCAACAAACGGGAAGATAGAATTATATGGACAGGTAAAATCATTACTTGAAGTAGGTACAGGATTCCATCCGGAATTAACAGGCCGGGAGAATATTTACTTATCAGGATCAATATTAGGAATGAATCAAAAAGAAGTTGAAGATAAATTTGATACAATAGTAAAATTTTCTGAAATAGAGAGATTTCTTGATACACCGGTAAAACGATATTCCAGTGGGATGTACGTGCGACTTGCATTCTCTATTGCAGCACATATGGATACAGAAATATTACTTATAGATGAAGTCCTTGCAGTAGGGGACGCATTATTTCAGAAAAAGTGTATAGGGAAAATGGGAGATGCTTCAAAAGAAGGACGCACCGTATTATTTGTAAGTCATAATATGAATGCGATTTCATCATTATGTACACGAGGTATATTATTATCAGATGGTAAAATTATAAAAGATGGGAGAGCAAGAGATATTACATCTGAATACCAGTCAATAATGTATGCTCATATTAATGAATCATCGGATTTAATAAATATTGAGAGATATGGTAATGGTAAATGCCAATTTACATCTATAAAAATCACCCCATACGATAATGAACAAAATCCCCAAAAAATTTTACAAATTGGCCAGAATTTAGAAATCGAATTAACGATTTTTGCATATCAAAATGTAATTGACGCGAACGTTGCTGTGATTATATATGAACAATCAGGATATAGAATAATTGATGTGAATACATTAATGAAAAACTCACTCCTCTCATTATTAAAAGGACAAACAGCAACTGTTACATTTACACTCAAAAATATTTTATGTAAACCGGGTGATTATTTATTGGGTTTGTGGATTGGCCGCACGAATATCGAAGATATTGATGGAATAGGATATGCAAAACAATTCTCTATCGAAACAAACCCGCACACATCCGAATCATCTTATACATTTCCCGGAGTTTATTTATGTGAATATAATCATTCTATTGAAATTAGTTGATCACAATACTAATATATGCTCGCCATATAATAATTAATAATGATTCGTAATCTATGTAATAATATTAAAAATATTTTTAGAGTTAGAAGTGATATTGAAGATCGTTTATTGAATTACTATAGTGCCAGATGGGATGCTATAGATAAACTTACAGAATACTTAGTGGGAGCTGAAATTGAAGGTGACTATCTGGAATTTGGTGTATTTAAGGGAATGACATTTTATTATGCATGCATCACAATGGGTCCGGTATTTAACAATATGAGATTCTTTGCATTAGACTCTTTTGAGGGATTGCCAAAGCCACAAAATATTGATAATATAAATGGATATTCCAGCAGTTTCTTTGGGGGTCAATACTCAGTCACCAGAAATGAATTTTTAGATAACCTGAAAAAGAAAAATGTTGATGTAAGAAAAGTAACCACTATAAAAGGGTGGTTTAGAGATACACTTACTGATAAAACCGCGAAACAATATAATATTGATAAAATTGCTGCGGCATGGATAGATTGTGATTTATATGAATCGACAGTTCCTGTGCTTGATTTTATTACAAATAAATTATCTGTCGGTTCTGTAATTTTGTTTGATGACTGGCATTGTTTCAGAAATCTTCCAGATCGTGGAGAGCAACGGGCATGTGATGAATGGCTTAAGAAAAATCCGGATATTAAACTTCATAGATTATTCTCCTTCGGGTTTCATGGAGAAGCATTTACGGTGGGTTAATGGGATTACTACCAAGCAGTATAAGAATGTTTATTCACCTTCATAAACATTATTGTTTTAAAGGTCCGGTATTAACATTTGGAGTACAGGATATATGGGCAAAATATTCTGACTTAGAATCATATTGTAAAGATGTCATAATTACGAAACCCAAAATAATATCTCCTCACAATAGTACAATGTTTAAACAAGACCCGACACTTGCAAAAATATCAAAAAATTTTGTCCATGCAAAAACTTTTTTTGAAATGTTAGATATTCAGGAATATTCTGATATGGATAAATTTGATACACCTCATTATTTACATGATCTCAATTTCCCTGTACCAAAAGAATTACATGATTCATTCTCACTAATATTCGATGGAGGAACTATAGAACATATTTTTGATATGCGTCAGATTATGGAAAATATTACAAACATGTTAAAATTAAATGGATGTGTCGTTCATATTGGTTCGTTCAACGTAGATCATGGATTTTATGCTATAAGTCCATGTTTTTTCTTTGAATTTTATTCATTAAACGGATTTTCCGATTTCTTATGTTATATTATCCAGATAGACGGAACTGATATTATAAAAAATTATCCCGAACAGAATATATGTTTTAAATATACTTATGGAATGAATTTTAAAAAATTAATCGATCCTGAAAAAATGGTTTTGATATTTTTTTCAGCAAGGCGTAATAAAATTATACCTTTTAAAATTCCTACACAGGGAATTTTCGATCCTGATAAACAACAAATTTCGAAAACAGACGCATTTAAAAATATATTTATGTTTAGATCCCTTATACCAATTAAATTAAGACCATTATTTCAACCATTATATCCAATAATGTCTGTAATAAAAAATTATATTAATAAAACAAAAAAACAATTGATTTAGGAGAGTTATGTCGCATTGCCCAATATGTAATACATTGTTACAAACAAAAGGACGTGAATATTCTACTGACCAATTATTTGAATTATTTGAATTATTAAAACCAATGCAATTCTTAAACGAAACAATAAAATTACATCGCGCCCAAAGTAATTATACACAATTATATCAATGCCCCAATTGTGAATTGGAAATTTTCCTCCCACAAATTATAGGATCTCCACAATTTTATATTGAAATGTATAATGCAACCAATAAAGATTTGTCATTATATGTCGATGACAGGTGGGAATTTTCTGAAGCACAAAAAGATCTGATAGGCACTCAATCACTGATTGAAATTGGGTGTGGTGAGGGAGCATTTCTTAAAAAAATCCGCGACACCGTGCCCTACATAATCGGAATAGAATATAATGAACATGCTGTTAAAACAGCCCGCAATAATGGATTTATTATTTATACACCCGATTATAATATCGAAGAAAAATTTGATGCCATAATAGCATTTCATATTCTTGAGCATATGGCAGATCCGCTTGATTTTATCAGATCTTTATCAGCCAGAATAAAAAATCATGGTAAAATTTATTTGTCTGTACCTAATCAGGATGGCCCAATACAATTCATAGAACCATGTATTCATAATATGCCACCTCACCATGCAACACGGTGGCACGCGAAAACTTTCAAAATATTATCTGATCAATTGCACCTATCGATTGAAAAAATCGAATTCGAACCCTTAGCAATAACAGATCATTATTATTATACACATTATTGGATCAATTCCAAAATCACTGGTAAATCTTATATACACAATATATTCAAAATCTTTTTAAATAGAATCACAAGTGGCATTTTTGAAATATTAAAAAAAATGCGCGTACAGAAATTTAAATGGCTTAAAGGACAATCAATATATGTTATTTTGAGGAAGGACTAATGTGCGGAATTGCAGGCATTCTAGGCCGGACTGATATTACGCACATCCAGTCAATGATATCGGCCATATATCATCGTGGCCCGGACGACAATGGTACATATCGGGATAATAACATTGCTCTTGGAATGACGCGACTCGCAATTATTGACACACATCCCACAGGTCATCAACCAATGTCAACCACGGATGGTGATATATGGATAGTTTACAATGGAGAACTTTATAATTTCAAACAAGAGCGGGAAATTCTGGAATCACAAGGATATATATTTAATTCCACATCAGATACCGAAGTTGTATTACGAATGTACGAATATTACGGGGATGATTTTTTACTTCGCATGCGTGGAATATTCGCTCTCGCAATCTATGATAAAAGAAAATGTGGCCGCGAGCGTTTGTTTTTGGCAAGAGACCATTTTGGAATTAAACCATTGCTATATTCTGATACCGGGAAACATTTTATTTTTGGATCAGAAATTAAAGCAATACTTGCAAGCAATCTTGTCGATCCCGCAATTGATCCAAATGGATTGCGTCTCCTCCTTACATTTGGATCTGTTTATCAACCCAACACGATATTGGAAAATATTAAATCGCTTTTACCAGCACACAAATTGATTATTGAATCCGGGAAAGATAAGCGTATTGAGCGATACTGGTCACTCGGATTAAATCGAAATGCAGGTATCAGGAACTTATCATATGATAAACAAGTTAAGATCATGGAATCTGCATTGAAAGAAGTAACCGAAATGCAGATGATAAGCGATGTCCCGCTCGGAGCATTTCTTAGCGGAGGTGTCGATTCATCAATTCTTGTTGCACTTATGGCACAATCGACAACCAATAAAATAAAAACATTCTCTATCGGATTTGAAAATGCGGATGATATTGATGAAAGTAAGGATGCCGAAAAAATAGCCTGCCATATCAGTACTGATCATTCAAAAATTCTGGTAACGGACTCAGATATTTATAATAACATTCATAAACTTGCTGCCGGACTTGATCAACCCTCTGTAGATGGCACAAATAGTTATTTTGTTTCGATGGCGGCACGAAAAAATGTTACTGTCGCGATATCAGGTACTGGAGGAGATGAAATTTTTGCAGGTTATCCATGGTTTATATCTATGAATAATCCAAATCTCTGGAATAAAATACAACGATTATATGATCATAACAAATTTCTTAAAGAATATGCATCGCATTATTATATTTGTGGATCGTGTGGCGCACAAACATTAATTCCCGATAAGCTTTGGAATATCTCTCAAACTGGTACACCAAAATATATCGATATAACACCGACTGATGAATTATCACATGGTTCACCGATTGAACGAGTATCAGGACTTGTTTTAAGGGGGTATACCAGTAACCAGTTATTACGGGATATTGATGCTGTATCAATGTATCATTCATTAGAAGTCAGGGTACCATATTTAGATCCGGTTATAACCAATCTTGCATTATCACTTCCGGATAGTGCTAAATTACATAATTCAAATTCCGATCCCCATGCAACATATCGCTCATCGGGAGCTAAAAGAATTTTAATTGATATTGGCCGTAATTTATTACCGAAAAATTTTGATTTACAATCAAAACGAGGATTTAGTATGCCGTTTGATACATGGTTACAAGGATCTCTTAATGGAATAATGGATGAGACACTCTCTTATCAATCTGTCAAAGCAAGAGGGTTACTTAACCCGGATACAGTTAAAACTATAAAACTCCGATATGATAATAAACAAATTGGGTGGACACAACCATGGTTATTGATGATGTTGGAATTGTGGTGCCGGGAAGTATTGGATCACAATATTTAAACCCTCTTAAACTAAATTAAACACATGGATTTTCAAAGTATTTTCAATGAGCACTCTAAACAAATCACAATACTTTATATTTATTGGATCCTCGGAATATTTTGTATATGGTTACTAACTGATTCAAATATTCAATCGGTACTCGGATTTACTTATCCGGGACTTATTCAGAATATCCAAATGTTTTTACGAACATTATTTTACAGGCCATACATTTTTTGAGGTCACCGTGTCAGAACTAATAATTTCATTAATAATACCAATACTATATACATTATCCTGTATTTTTTTAGGATTACCTGTTTTAAAATATGTAAAAAATAATGATCCACTACATTATAAATTAGCAAATGCATTTATTATTGGATTGGGTATATTTACTTTTATTCTTTTATTTATAGGGATATTACACTTATTTTCATATTTTATTATTTTTACTATAATATTATTAATTTTATTATCTGAATTATATATATTTAGATCAAATCTGAAAAATGTCACATTAACCCCATTATACAATTGGTTTAAAACCTCTTTTGTATTTAAAATACTATTTGTTTTATTGATTCTTATAACAGGAATCCGCGCGATCATATTTCAACCACTAGGAGATTCTGCTGCATATTATATGGTTTTACCAAAATTAATCGCTTCTGTACAATATATTAAACCATTGTCGGGATATGAATTATTCGGGCAAACAAGTCTGTTTAATGAATTACATTACGCAGCACTGATTTCATTAGGAGGGACATTCGCAGCAAAATTTTTTATATGGATTATATTTATAAGTGCAATTATAATTTTATTCCAGATCGGGGATCGTATAGGAATAAAATTATATGGAAAATATATTTTATTAGCAATAATATTAACTTCACTCGCGTTTACTGATCTTGTATTTGAGGCAACTATTGACTGGTTCGCAACAGCATTCGGGGTAGCCGCATTTCTATGGGCATTAAAATTCTCATACCAAAACCAGAATGCATCTCTTATTTTAGCAGGATTTTTATCGGGACTCGCTGTGATAGGAAAAATTTCTTATATCTATACATTTTTACCGGGCGTTTTAATATTAATTTATTGGCAATATTTATCAAAAATCACCCCTTCGCGGGAAAATTTAAATCTTTTTAAAGAACAAATTATACCTATAATAAAAACAGGAATAATTTTTGGATGTGGAATTCTCATCCCGGTTATAATAAATGTAATAAAAAATTATATATTATTTCATCAACCATTAGCACCATTTATTTCATCAGATTCCACGGGACTTAATCAAATCTGGTACACCCCGGAAAATGCACTTTGGATCATTATTACATATCCATTTGCATTAGTATTTGGTACATATCCAATGCAAGGTGGAACATTGTCTCCATTATTCTTGGCATTTTTGCCACTCATACTATTAATCCCTGATAAGAAACCAGAATTTAATAAAATTATGTTTTGCTCTATCGCATGTATATTTATCTCGATCATCGTTACCCCATATATATTTGCTCCGAGATATCTTATGGTGCCATTATTATTACTAATGGTAATTATTGCAATATCTACAGAACATATTTTACATAATACAAATATATTATCAACATTAATAATTATATTTACTATTTCGGTAATACTTATAACATTACTTAGTTCTGTATCTGTTATTTCTTCAACTATAGACAATGGCGAATGCGCAATGGTTGGCCCCATTTGTAATGCATCACAAATCATCAATAATCAGGCATCAAACGATGATCGGATAGCTTTACTCGGTTCTTATTCTTATTGGTTGAAAGATAATCTTATTGTGAATCTTTCATCTGCAATGGATCGTAAATTATTAAGTTTACAATCTCCATATGATTGTATAAAATATTTATATAACAAAAATTTTACCTATATCTTCTTCGATGGAAATTATGGTTATAAACCAGATGATTTTATAAATAATACACAAAATATAACAACAATTAAAATTTTTGAAGAGAATAAAGCAATTGTTCTTAAAATCCAACCACCACACATTAATATAACAACTTCAATATAAATTATCATGTTAAAGAATAAAAAAATCTTTATTACCGGGGGAGCGGGATTTATTGGATCATCTTTGGCAGGGCAATTAGTAGAACATAATAATGTCTGTCTGTACGATAATCTTATACGAAATTCTTTAAAAGACAAATCCTTTTATAATCACCCAAATCTTACTTTAATTAAAGGAGACATTCTGGATTTAAAAAATCTTAAAACAGCAATGGCCGAATCAGAAATAATTGTACATTGTGCAGCTATTGCAGGAATCGATACAGTTATAAAAAAACCAGTGTCTACTATGTGTGTAAATATGATAGGTTCAGCAAATGTTCTTGAATCTGCGTCAAAAATTAAAAATTGCGAGAGAGTAATCTGTTTTTCAACGAGCGAAGTTTTTGGATCCCATGCCTTCAAATCAGAAGAAAATGATAATGCGGTTATGGGTACATTAGGAGAGGCGCGATGGACATATGCCGTCAGCAAACTGGCAGCAGAGCATCTTGCAATAGCATATTATCATGAAATGAATCTTCCGGTTACTGTTATTCGTCCATTCAATATTTATGGTCCGGGTCAGGTTGGCGAAGGCGCAATGAGTATTTTCATCCAGAATGCCATACATAACAAACAAATAAACATCCATGGGGATGGAACTCAAATTCGGGCATGGTGTTATATTGATGATATGATAGATGCTCTGTTATTAACGATGAATCATCCCAATGCTATAGGTGAATCATTCAACATTGGTAACCAGAAAGCAATCATAACAGTATATGGACTTGCTAATACAATAATACGTGTATTAAACTCCGACTCTCAAATTGTATTCTCAGAAAAAAAATATGTAGATATTGAATTACGTGTGCCAACAGTCAAGAAGGCACAAAAATTACTTGGATTTAAAGCTAAAATTGGAATGGAAGAAGGAATTAAACGCACCGCAGAATATTACCGGAGTCTATCTCCAGTTCAGGAGATGCGATGAGATTGACAGGAAGATTTGCGATTTGTGGCGGAGTGGGAAATAATGGGAACAGAAAATAAATGTGATGGAAGAGCGACATTTGCAAGCCTAATGGGAAGGCGAGAGGACGATCCGCGTAACGAGCGCGATTACTGTTTTATGTTTGTTCCATTGATGACAACGGAGCAAAAAGAGCGGTATTTTGATGATTTTCCAGAGATGCGAGAAAAATATGAAGAATTGTATCTTCTATAAAAAAGGGGGCTAATGATAAAGCTGGCTAAGCCATCTATAGATGATGATGATATAGCAGCAGTCGGTGAAGTAATTAGATCCGGATCTCTTATTCAAGGAGAGAGAGTAAAAGAATTCGAACAAGAAATTATTAAATATACCGGATGTAAATATGCTATTGCTGTTTCAAATTGTACTTCAGCACTTCATTTAGCTCTTCTCTCGTTAAATATAAAACAATCCGATTTGGTCCTCGTCACATGTTATTCTTGGATCGCAACAGCAAATGTTATTGAATTGTGTAGGGCCACCCCGGTTTTTATTGATATAGATCCTGAAACATTTAATATGAATCCCGAAAAGTTATATAGAAAATTGAAATCATTAATGTCGGATCCCACCTCTAAATCACATGTTAAAGCTATTCTTCCTGTACATGCATTCGGACAAATTGCTGATATGACAGCAATAATGAAGATTGCCGATTATTATAATATCCCGGTCATCGAAGATGCTGCATGTGCGTTGGGTTCGATATTAAATGATAAAAAAGCAGGTACATGGGGATTAATGAGTTGTTTCAGTTTTCATCCAAGAAAGCCTATAACTACAGGCGAAGGGGGAATAATTATAACAAATAATGAATCTTTGGCACATACTATACAAGCATTAAGAAATCATGGAATCGATCCAGAAAATCATGAAACGAATTTTATATACCCCGGTTATAATTATCGCATGACTGAATTTCAGGCAGCATTGGGAATATCACAATTAAAAAAACTTGATAAAATCAACGCGACAAAAAGAACACTCGCGCTTGAATATACAAAATTATTCAGAAATACATGTATTCAAAGACCACAATCAATTATTGGAAGTAAATCAAGTTATCAATCATATGTAATATTATTACCATATTATATTAATAGAGAGAATATTATTAAACAAATGAAAGAATATGGTATTGAGATAACAATCGGAACTATTCATATACCATTAACAACTTATTATAAACAAAAATATAATTACAAAACAGGAGATTTTCCAGTAACCGATGATATATCTCAACGATCACTCACACTTCCATTATATGAAACACTGACAAAAAATGATCAAAAATATGTTGTTGAAAAATTATTAGGAATTGTGGAGAAATATGAAAAATTTACATAAAATTCCGGAACTAATATCGAAAACGATAGATCTATTGAAATTAGATCTTACAGGATTTACTGTATTAACTGAAGCTGCAAGTGGGCCATACTCAGTCACTCCTGTTATTGCTGCAATGGCACATGCAAAAAAAGTAATCGCACTAACATCAGACTCACGTTATGCCAGTACCGCTGAAGTAATATTACAGACCCACCAACTCGAAAAATTGTGTAAACAGGATACTATAGAAATTGCTACTACAAGATCCAGTAAATTTTTTGCTCAGGCAGACATTATTACAAACCTTGGATTTGTTCGCCCATTGGATATCAAAGTCATCTCACATATGAAATCAACAGCAGTAATTCCATATATGTGCGAAGGCTGGGAAATCCGATCCGGGGACGTCGATTTTGATGCTTGTAAAAAACATGAAATACCTGTATTAGGAACAAATGAAGAGTATCCAATATTAAACACACTATCATATTGTGGCTGGCTTTGTATCAAAATGATGCTGGATGCGAAAATCGAATTGCCTCATTCCAGAATACTTATTGTAAGCGGAGATAAATTCGGGCCAATTATTAAAAAAGAATTGGTTAAAGCAGGATTAGCAGTTAAACTTTCAGTAATACAAAAACCCATTGATATATCACAATCCGATGTAATCATTATTGCAAATTATACAACTGAAGATGAAATAATAGGACATTATATTCTACCGAAGGACGTAAATAAACTAAAACCATCGATTATTCAGTTTGCTGGTAAAAATAATCTTAAAAATTTAGATTATGATATTAATGTTTATCCAATAAAAACTCTCTCACCACACCGTATGGCATGTACATTTTCCGAACTGGGTGTAAAACCTGTAATAGAACTGCACGCACTCGGCCTGAAAGTAGGAGAATCTCTTGCATATGCAAGAAAAGAGAGAGGATTTGGAATTGATGAATCTATTCAATATGCATTAAAAAACAGTCCGGGGGACTTGATACAATTTTCTGGAGGTTATCATGATTGAAGAAAAAAAGAAAGAAATTCAGGATTATTATACACAACGGGCGACTACAAATTTTTATGCCACATCGCCGGATATGAATTTGCGCGAAATTGAAATTGAATATCTGGGCAGGTATCTCAAAGATAATATTAAAATTCTTGATGTCGGATGTGGAAATGGTTATTCAACATTAACATTAGCTTCAAAATATGCATCATCATTTACTGGTATTGATTTTACCCGCGAAATGATCATACAGGCAAAGGACATACAACATAAATTCACAGTAAAAAAATCAGTTAAATTCTATACCGGGGACGTGACACAGATGCAATTCAACAACGAAGAATTTGATATTGTTATAAGTGAACGATGTCTTCTTAATCTTCCAACAAAAGATGAACAATGGCAGGCGATACGTGAAATTGCCCGTGTTTTAAAACCGGATGGAAAATACCTGATGCTTGAAGGAACCATTCAGGGTTTGCAACAGTTAAATATATTACGGTCAACATTTAATCTGGATCCTATACTTGATGCCGATCCACGATATAACTGGTTCAGTAATAAATTTGATGAAGCTGAAATGATTCCAATTGTCATGAAATCTTTCCCGGAACTTGAACATATACAACGTTTTGGAATGTACTATTTCATATCACGTGTTATACATCCGCTTCTTATGGCACCCGAACAACCGAAATATAATGCAAAAATCAATGAAATTGCAAAATTAATTGCAACACATATACCCAATTTTGAAGATATCGGGCATGTAGCATTATTTATCTTCAGGAAATAATAATGAATATTCTAATTATGAGCAACCTTTATCCACCGATTGTAAGCGGATCATCAACTCAGGCCTCAATGCTCGCAAAAGAATTAATAAATCACGGTCATACAGTTATTGTAATTACAACCAAATCAGGAGATGATCAAAAATCATATGAGTTAGAGAATAACATTCATATTTATCGGATCCCTTCGATTAATCTCCCAAAAATGGCCATAACATTTAATTTTCCGTGGATACAATGGACTTTAACGCCGGGAAATCTCAATTTAATCGAATCGATAATAAAAAAACACAAACCCGATATAATTCATCTGCACAATCACATGTTTGATCTGGCAATAAGCGCAGTGATCATGAAACATAAATTCAAAATTCCGTTGGTCATAACTATTCATACAATAGTCCAGCATCCCAATAAATTTTATAATATAATCTTACAATTAATTGACAAATCTATTTTAAAATATTGTGTCATAGATCAAGCGGATTGGATAATCAATCCAGATAAAACATGTTCCCAATATATTCAACAGACATTCGATAAAAAAAACTCAGTTATAATTTTATATGGAATAGAAGAAGCAATTGTTACTGACACGTCAATAAGTAAAACAATCATCGACACGTATCATCTCGAAGGAAAACAAATATTTTTATCGCTTGGGCATGTTCACGAATTGCGCAATCGCAAAGATATCATTGATGCGATGCCCGAAATTTTAAAAACTTTCCCAGATTTCATTTTATTGATTGTGGGGGATATCGGAACAAAAAAACCACAATTATTAGCACAAAAACTTGGTGTTGAAAATTCTGTTATATTTACCGGATCGGTTCCACATTCTGTTGTACCATCATTGTTTGAAATTTCTGATATGGTCGGCCAATGGTTTCACATAAGCAATCCTCAAAATAAAACACTTGGGATCGCTACATTAGAAGCAATGTCCGCAGGAAAAATAATAATCGGAACAGCAGATGAAGATGTATACGGAGATGGAATTCTTATTAACAAAAAGAATGTTATTTTGATACCCCCACAACACCCGGAAATTCTGGCAAAGTATGTCATTGAAATTTTACAACATAAATATGATCATATAGGTACAAATGCCTCAAAAACCATAAAACAATATTTTTTGTGGCCTGCTGTTTGTGACCAGACTATTCATTTGTATGAACGCGCACTCTCTGAAAAACATACATAGTCCCGATTGTCCAATGATCATTAGTATATTTATAGAGTGGGTTTAAAGGGTGTGTGAAAACTCCCGCTTTTAAGCGTGGAGATGAAACGCAACCCTTTAAACCCACTCTATAATATGAAAAATAATTTTGTACCAATACATTACTCAGGCGAACAGGCACTCACCAGAGAAGAATACAATAAACTCATGGCAGTCTGTGATGATCAAGAAGATAAACTACTGTTGATGATCGGGGTGTCCTTAGGCCTCCGACGCTCTGATATTGTGCGTATACAGGTAATTGAACCTCTCCGCGACTAAAGTCGGGAGAGGTTCAAAATGATCGTTCCAATTGAAATTCATAATTTCCTCCTGATATTTTTAACCATATATTTTAACCAGAACGGATAATCCCCCTCTGATACTTTATCAATAACTTCAAATTTATTACTACGAATATCACTTAAATATCTTTTTGAGGTGTTAGTTGCCTGATCCGGATGGATCCTATAAAACGCCCCAAGTTCTTGTATAGCTGTACCTTTAAAACGATCCAAATATAAATTATATAATAACCAGCCATCACAATCGGTTCGTATATTCTTGTTTAACCACCCGACGCTTTTCATATATGAAGATTTCCTGAACATCAAAGTACTACTATTAACAGGATTCCCAAAAAACATTCGTATAAATACAAAATATGGAAATTTAAGAATATAATTATCAAATACCTGCAATATTCTATGAGCATATCTTGTAGGCAAAATCATCCAGAAATAAGTAAAAACTTTCGCAGTTTCTAATGTTTCCCCAACACAATTTATATTATTATATGACCAGTCAGCTCCTGTCCTCTCCATACAATCTACCTGATGCTTTAATTTATCCGGGTTTGCATACATATCATCTGCCGACAACCTGCAAATATAATATCCCGCAGCCTCTTTAAAACCTCTCCACGACGAATAACATTCACCCATATTATCAGAATTTTTAAAATATTTCACCATCGGAAATTTTGAAATAATTTCATATGTATTATCAGTACTATAATCATCTACCACAATAATCTCTATATTTTTATACGTCTGATCGAGAATAGAACCAATAGTATCAGGTAACCACCGCGCGGCATTATAAGAAGGAATGACAACTGTAACCAAAGGCACATCTATATATTTATTTTCAAGCACCGTAGCTAACATCTCAAGTCTTGGCTCGCGTGTAAAGATTTTAGATCGTTCCCGCGCCGCATTTCCATCCATTGTCATAGCTTTGAACATGGCTCTGGATGTGGCTTCCACATCTCCATATGGTACAACTATCCCGGTATCCCCGATAATTTCGGGGAGAGCATCACGATCAGTTACAATTGGTACACACCCGCATGCCATTGCTTCAAGATTAGTTACACCAAATGATTCAGTATAAGAAAGCTGACAATATACTTTAGATTCACGTAATTTCTCCATCAATTTATCATGTTTTAATGCCTCATAGACAACACATTCATATGGAACCTGCTTTGATGCAGCTTCAAATACCGGAATTCCCTTAAGAACACTAGTACATTGTAATGTACATAATGCAGTAACAATTTTATTCATTTTAACAGGGAGTGGGTGTTCACACAATTCTTTATTTATTGCATTCGGGATTACACAAACGGTAGACAACGGTTCAATAGATTTTGTAATAATTTTATATGCCTGAGATGGCACCAATACCACATCAACATTTCGTAAGCACCATCGTGTGAGTGCACCTTTAAATTTATTAAGCTGGTTGCCATAATTGATTTCAGGATAATTCGCAACCTCCCAACCACCAACAGTCATAACACTTTTTTTCCTGAATAATTTTGATAATACTATTAATGGAAATGCATGAACATCAGCAAACCATATATATATCACATCGAAATTACGAATATTAATAATAACTTTAGCTAATATCGGAAAAATATTAATCACAAATCCCATCCTGCCGGTTTGTAAACTATTAAGATTAATAACTATAACATGATAATATTTTTTTAACAATTCGAGATCCTGTAATATGAATGGACTTTTAAGCATTCCACAAAACAAAATTCTGAAATCGGGATTTACCATTTACACCTCACGGATATGCGCCCAGTATAATTTTTATTACCGTCTCACTAACGATTGGTGCAATATATTCACTACACTTAAACCGCGAATCTACAGCAATTCTAACACCGCGTGCAATATCTTTTGGATCGTGCCCACATATAATACTATTCCCGCTCTCAACAGTTTCAAGCCGCTCATTAGTATTTCGTATAATTATATGGGAAATACCAAGAATCGAACACTCTTCCTGCACCGTTCCACTATCAGTAATTACACAATATGCATTTTGTTCAAGATTTATAAAATCAATAAAATTAAATGGATCAGATAAAATTATTCTATCCGTATTCCAGTTTGCGCTCAGTCTCTTGCGCGTATGAGGATGAACACTAATAACAATAGGAAATATATTTTTAAATTTATAAAACACTTCACACAATGTCTCCATAAATCTTGAATTATCTACATTCTCTGCACGATGCATTGTTACTAAAAAATACTCTCCCTTACACAATTTAAGTCTGTTTAATATATCTGATTCCCGAATACGGACAGAATTATGATTTAATACTTCAAAAATCGGATTACCTGTAACAAAAATTTTGTCTGGCGCAACCCCCTCTCGTAATAAATATTGCCTGCTGCGTTCTGTATAAGGCATCCACACATCAGTACAATGATCAATAATACGCCTGTTAATTTCTTCCGGGACAATATCATTAAAACACCTGTTCCCCGCCTCCATATGATATACTTTTACACCATATCTTTTAGCAACCATTGCCGAAAGCCCACTATTAGTATCACCAAGAATTAATAATTTATCCGGTCTTTCTTTTAAAATAAGTCGCTCTGTTGTTTGTAAAATATTAGAAATAGTTTTGAATGTTGTATCCCCTGCACAACTCTCCTGATAATCAGGCAACCTTAAATCAAGATCTTTAAAAAATATATCTTTAAGATTCGGATCGAAATTCTGACCAGTGTGCACAAATATATGTTCGTCACAATACTTATCCAGTAAAGGAATTATTCTTGACAACCTGATAAGTTCAGGGCGAGTACCAACCACAGTCATAATTTTCATCATATATTCTCCTTCAACAATTTAACAATCTCTGCGAGACTCATAACATTTGTATTAGAAGAATACTCATCAATCCCATGTAATATATTTTCAGAACATTTATATAATTCTGGTAATAATGGATTAATTATATAATAATTATCTTTATCAGTTACATGAAACATTTCTTCTGAAGAAATTAATATCTCATGTACTTTTTCACCCGGCCTGATTCCCACAACAGTAATTGGGATTTTTCTCTTACCTATCATGGCTATAGCAACGTCTTCAATACGAGCAGACTTTACTTTTGGAATATAAATTTCACCACTATGCGCAGATGCATACGTTGCAAAAACCGTGTCAACCGCCTGTTCGAGAGTCATCATGAACCGTGTCATATCTTTTGTAGTTAATGTTACTTCTTTTCCAATTTGTATCTGTTCTTTAAACAATGGAATAACGGATCCACGAGAACCCATGACATTACCATAACGACACAACACATACCGGGTCTCACTATTAAGATTTGCTGCTATCACTATACGTTCCATTAAAGCTTTCGTCATACCATATGCATTAATAGGTTTACAGGCTTTATCTGTAGAAATACCAATAAACGTTTCTACAGGCAGATTGTACTCAGAAATCGCCGTAATTATATTCTGGACACCAAGTATATTGGTCTTAATAGCTTCCAGAGGATTATATTCAGCCACTGGAACCTGTTTGATCGCAGCAGTGTTAAAAACGATATCTACATCTTTTAAAACATTCGCAACAGAATGATAATCACGCACGTCTCCAATTTTAAATGTTACAAGATCTTTAAAATTATTATAAATAATTTCATCTGTAGCCACAAGGTGATTCAAATATTGTAATCGCATATTATGTTGTTTCAATTCATCCCGTGAAAAAATGATGATTTTATCAGGAGCGGCACGCTCTTTTAATAACCTGTTGAGTAAAGCAGTACCAAGAGAGCCAGTCCCCCCGGTTATTAATATGGTTTTATATCTATACATTGTTAAAGTTCTTCATCCAAATGATCTATAATCAACATCTCTTTAAGCATTTCATCCCAATCTGGAGGGATGTATTCAAAAGCACATTTTAGTTTATGCCCATTCAATGATCTGTCTATAATTTCTCCGTCAACTGCTTCAATATCAACTTTATTTTCAAGATAATAATTTATTTTAGTAAGAAGATCAAACTTACTTATAGGTCTGGCTGCAACATGATATAATCCGATAAGATTTTTTCTACTATGAATAATATCAAAAACCAATTTAGATAATTCATTTGTAGTTACACCAGAAAATATCGATTTTTTATAACCCTGAATTTTCGTGCCACGTTTCGAGAGAAACCATTCAAGCAACCCATGACGAGTACCAAGTTCTCTCCCTATTATAGATGTTCGTAAAGTAAGAGCGTCCGGCACCTCACCGGCAAATTTAGTCCTTCCATATATATCTGCGGCATTGGGAATATCAACTTCTTCATACCCTCCTTTTTTACCATCAAATACACAATCTGTACTAATATGAATTAATTTCATATTATGAGCATGGGCATATATACTTAATTTATGAGGAAATTCAGTATTAATAGCATGCGATATATCCCAATCATTAGATTCAGGTAATTGTTTTATAATTCCTATACAATTCACAATTACATCGGGATCGATATCATCTAATACACCAGACACAGTAGAGAAATTCCCGGCATCTACGCCATAATATAAATTATATGAATCCAGAATCGGATCCAAGATTGGAGATATCGTATGTTTACGAAGAGTACCAGTTACTTCAAGCCCACTAATATCTAACACTTGCAGCATTTTGTGCCCCAGCATCCCGGACGCACCTAAAACAATTACAGTCATATTATATTAATTATCATCACTATATATAATTGATGTGTTCAATTTTTCTTGTGGGCGTGTAATATATATGCCTCACAATTTTCATTTGTAAAGTGTGTATTCCAGTTTTGTTTAATATATGGAATTAATTCCGGGTTATAATCTTTTGTGGGAAATATACTCGGATGTATTTCCATCTCTATACGACGAATCCCATCAAGATTTGATGGCCAGATAAACCATTCGTATCCTTCGCAATCACATTTCAAAAATGATATTTTATGCAAACCACCAGAGTTTAGTAAAATCAGTTTAATAATATTTATAATTGAAAAAGTCTGCACCCCGATTTGTGTAGTTTTATTAAATGACAAATCAACAATAGATCCATCCCCAACAGCAAAAGGTAAAATAGTTACATTAGATAAATTATTTAATTTAACATTTTCTTCCAACTCTTTATAAAAAATTGGTTCAACCGCATATACATGTTTTGCTTTTAATGCTGCACTTATAGTAAAACCACCCACATGCGCCCCGATATCCAATACAATATCATCTGGCCGGATATCCGACCAGTCATATTCAGAACGTGTTGATTCAATCATAAAACTGGAATAATTATTATTTTTATACTTCGCACCATCCGTAGTTACAAAATAATCAATAAATTTTGTTCCGACTATAACATCTTTTTTATTATAAACAATATAATCCATACCACCTAATTTATTAAACCATCGCATTATGGGTGTATTTTCCATAATAAATTGTCTGATTTTACGAATCATTTAATAACTCCATATATAAATCATCATATTGTTTCGATACAACTTTCCATGAATAAACAGATTCTGCATATTCAACAATTCTTTCTTTCTTCCAATATTTCGCAAGCCCATTTATTATTTTGAAAAATATATCATAATGATTTCCGGTCTTAAATAAATATCCACATGTATCATTTATTATATCAATACTTCCCACATTATCAGATGCAATTACAGGAGTGCCACATCCAAGTGCTTCAATCTGAATTATTCCAAAACTCTCTTTTAAACTTGGAAATACAAATAAATCCGCAGCATTAATCCATAATCTAACTTTTTCATCATCAAGTTTATCAATTAAAAATACCCGATCCTTCAATCGTAAATATTCAATAAGATTTTGTAATGTTTGTTTATAGGATCCATCCCCGGCTATATAACATTTAATATCATGTGACGATAAATAAGATACAGCATTTATTAAATCCTGAAAACCTTTTCTTTCATCCAAAAAACCGAATGTAAATAAAACTTTATCGTCTTCTCCCAAAGAAAGCGTATCTCTGCATAACATTTTATTCATCGGATAAAATACCAGACTATCGTACCCGGCCGTTGCACATCGTACATTCTGATTATATTGTTTCAGAATAGAAAGTTCTGTTTTATTTTCACGGGTTAACATATCTGCTGATGTCCATGCCTGAACCAGCCGTGGGTGATTCATAAGTCTCTCTTCTTCAAACCAACCCGAATCTTCATGAATAGTAAATATGACAGGCACATTATATTGTTTCTTTAATTCTGATGCGATATAACCACTCGGATAAGTAAACCGTGCGTGTATCAGATCAAATGATATATTATATTTTTTAATCGTACCCAATGTTACTTCTAAACGATTATCTATACTAATTTTCATGTAATTCGTAATAAAAGGAACTTTTACAATTCGCGGAAAGAAGAAACATCTCGGAAAATAAACATCTACATTACTATAAGAATGATCTTTGCAAAACTTATCCTGCGGTGTCAGACCATAAGTAAATAAAACAGGCGCAATTACAATCACTTTTTTAAAGAAATCTTTGGAATACGCAATCTGGTTCTTTAATGCATTACACCCATTAAATTCTCCATGTTCTGATGGATAATCCGGCGCCAGCAATAGTAATGTTTTATTTATCATTGTATATTATTTGGATCTGACATATATAAGTGATGTGGCTCAAGCCGCTGATGGGAATCGAACCCACTAAATCCGGTTTACAGGACCGGCGCAATGCCATTATCGCTCCAACGGCATATTAATTAATCACTATTCTTATATATCTTTTGTGCCAAATCGTGAAACCAGCAATCCAACCACCACTCTTAAATACGTTTTACACCAATTACTATACAAATGATCAACCAAATACCGAAACGGGTTGTATTAAGGAAACCAAAAATTAAACGACCCATTGATTCAAAAATCGGAAAAATAATTCATATTACCAACCAGCGCCAGCCAGAAATCAAACAGACCAGACCAGATGAACCAGTACGGCCAATCGAACCAGAATTAGAAATACAAGAAGAACCGGTACGCGCAATAATAAAACAAAAAGAAGAGATAAAATCTGCCGAAATTGTACTTATTGATACAGATGGGACAACATTTGATGAAAAGTTTCTGGACAATCTTGATACAAAATCCCGTATAACAAAAGATGTTATAACACTTGAAAAATTACAAAAACAGGAGCTAAAATCAACAAGACCAGTAAAAAAGAAAAGACGAAGAATAAATTTATACGTTATGGTGAGTTTAACTGCATTTATTTTATTAGCATACTGGTCATATAAAATTATAACAGAATATTTGAATGGACAACTCGATGGATCACTGGCATCATTCATGTATGTTATTGCGATGAGTCTGTTGACGACTATTACATTTGTATGGTTCGGTGTAGAATTATTAAAAGAGGATAAAAATTGACGACACACGCATTTTGGGATTTCGACGCGACAATAATGTACAATATGTTTGATTTAGATTATCACAGATTTATCTATACAGATGAAGGTGTTAAAAAATTCAAACAATTTTCACATAAAAATCCACTGGTAAAAATATCGGATATCAAACATATACTTACAGCGCGCGCCCCATATAATAATTATAATGATATTTATGGAGATATTAAAAAACTTAATATCAAAGCCAAACTGTACCTGAACGAGATACAACGAAAAAGCCTGCACGATGATGTACAATTCAAAGCCAAAATATTAAATAAATATAAGCCCAGATATTACATTGACGATGATGATTTTATGAACAGACATTTACAGCCGCATCTTACACATACAAAATGTATTACTACTGAGCAATACTATGATACTCGATAAAAAAATTGCCATAATTATGCAAAAAAATAATTATACAAACACTATTTTACATATTCTTAAACCATGGTATAATGAATTTAAAACTTCACACGTGTTTTTAGAATATGGTTTATTACATTTATACAAATTAAAAATTATTCGCAAATTTTTATATCCACCAAAATTGAGTATATTTTTAACAACAAAATGCAATTTAAAATGTTTTATTTGTTCACGTACATATTCTAAATTTATTGGTGATGATATTGAATTTGAAAATTTGAAAAAACTGAATAATGCAATAAAATATGCAAAAATAATTGATTTGACCGGATGGGGAGAAGTAACAATCTATCCAAAATTTAAACAAGCTTTAGAATATATCTATTCAATCAATTCAAATAAAAATTTAATCGATATTATTACAAATGGCACCCAACTTTCAAAAGATATAGCTTTACTTTTGAATGGACATTTACACTCTCTTATTATATCATTAAATGCAGCTACAGAAGAAACATATAACAGAGATATGAAACATGGAAATTTTATAAAAACTGTAAACAATATTAAAGAATTTATGAATTCATTAAATGCCAATGAGAGAGACAAGATTACCTTACATTTTGTAGCCCACACCGAAAATTTTAGAGAAATACCCAGATTCATTGAACTTGCAAACGAGTTAAAAATTTCATCGGTCACCATCGGCCAATATATTGTAACTTATGATGATCACAAAAAATTTACTTTAATTAATATAAAACAAGAATACAATGACATAATTTCTGAAGCCGAAAAAAAAGCAAAAAAATTAAATATATTTCTTGGCGCGCAAAAATTTTCGCCTGAACAGAATATAAAAAATATCAAAATCCCCAATTGTCACTCACCATTCAACGAATGTTTTATACTTCCAAATGGAGATGTCGGGATCTGTTGTTATGCCGGGGATAAAAGTATGGGAAATACTTATATGACGAATTTCGAATCTATATGGTTCGGAGAAGAATATCATAAATTAAGAAAACATAGATTCTTAGAAGCATGTAAACGTTGTATACCAAATGCACCACTTGATAATTTAAATGCGCATCTCACCGAAAATTTTAAAAACAGCGAAGGAATAATATTCTAATGCGTCTTCCATCCGCGTGATTTTGGTTTTTGTTTATATTTTGTCTCACCGAATTTCTGGAAATACTGCTTCTCTTCCTCTCTAAGAGCATCATTCAATCCTTCACGATCCGTCTTTGAATCATGTTTATACCAAAAATCGTTATTTTTAACCCCATCACGATTTTTATTGGAATATTTTCCCTGCCTGTATGTATTCGACATAAAATAAATCTCCTGTAAAAATTTTTTTATAAGTTCCCTACGAACTCACCAGTATTATATTTGATTTATCAATATAAAAATATTGTGATCATAGGGGTGGCCAGATTCGAACCGGCGAGGCACTGAGCCACGGATTTTGGATCCGCTATCTTAACCGCTTGATTACACCCTGATGAGCGGAGCAGGAATCGAACCTGCGAAAGCCTGCGCACTGGTTTCTAAAACCAGTCTCGTTGTCCTCTTGAGTATCCGCTCAAATGCTAACGGAAGGAGTTGAACCTTCAAATCATTCCTGACCGCCGGTTTTCAGGACCGGGTGACTGCCATACTGTCCACGTTAGCATTCCTCTTTATGTACACCAAAGTTAACAATTTTGTTAAGGTTAGTGTACATAAAGAGGAAACGCCCGTGACAAGATTCGAACTTGCGATGTTTGAAAC
>Ga0315284_10001870_pt1 | contig 29987 bp, 27 predicted proteins | sample YL17G09_16_MG_FD_203696 | JGI IMG/M metagenome (GOLD analysis project Ga0315284, IMG submission 203696) | Sediment microbial communities from Yellowstone Lake, YNP, Wyoming, USA - YL17G09_16 | ecosystem: Environmental > Aquatic > Freshwater > Lake > Sediment | place: USA: Wyoming | collected...
TTCCTTTTTAGAAGCAGATCTTCCGCTTAACTCTATTATCTTTTCTGCGATATTTTTTGGCACTTCCTGGTAAAAAGAAGGCTCCATTGTATATGATGCCCTGCCTTGAGTCAAGCTCCTTAAGGTAGTGGCGTATCCGAACATCTCGCTAAGCGGCGCGAAGGCCCTGATGACTTTAAGTCCCGGCAGGTCGCTGACCGCTTCTATCTTAACCCTGCGCGAGCTTAAGTCCCCTATTACCTCGCCCATGTAATTCTCGGGCGTCGTGACTTCCAGGTTCATGATCGGTTCGAGCAGGACCGGTCCGCCATTTTTCAGCGCATCGTTTAACGCGATCGAGGCGGCCATCTGGAACGCTATATCTGATGAGTCGACTTCGTGGAACGAGCCGTCGACGAGCTTCACGTCGATATCGGTAACCGGATAGCCCGCGAGACAGCCGTTCTGTGCGGCATCGATGACGCCATCTTCCACAGACGGGATATACTCCCGCGGTATCGAACCGCCTATTATCTTGGATTCAAAAAGCACACCCGCTCCTTTTGGCGCCGGGGCCACATCCATTACCACGTGGCCGTACTGCCCTCGGCCGCCCGACTGCTGTATGAACTTTCCGACCGCCCTGGTATGGCGCGTTATCGTCTCTTTATAGGCGACCTGCGGCTTGTCGACATCAGCGCCGACATTGAATTCGCGCAGCATCCTGTCCACTATGATTTCGAGATGAAGCTCGCCCATTCCGCTTATGATCGTCTGGCCGGTCTCTTTATCATATTTCACTTTGAACGTGGGATCCTCTTCGGCCAAACGGTGCATCGCTATGCCAAGCCTCTCCTGGTCCGCCTTCGTCTTCGGCTCTATGGCCATCGAGATGACAGGTTCCGGAAAGCGCATCAACTCTAATATTATCGGGTCCTCTTCATCGCAGATCGTATTTCCGGTAGTCGTATCCTTCAGACCGACCAGCGCAACTATGTCGCCGGCCAGCGCCTTCTCTACTATCTCCTGCTTATTGGCGTGCATCTTCAATATCTTGCCGATGCGTTCTTTCAAATCCTTGTTCGAATTATACACATGATCGCCCGGCGAAAGAATGCCGGAATAGACTCTCGCATATGCCAGCTTTCCTACGAACGGATCGGACTTTATCTTGAAGACCAGGCCGCAGAACTTCTCTTCTTCAGACGGTTTTCTCACGACCTCCGCTTCGGTCTCGGGGTTTATGCCTTTGACCGGCAGTATATCAAGCGGCGACGGCAGATAATCGGTTATTGCGTCGAGTAACGGCTGTATACCTTTATTCTTGGCCGACGCCCCGCAGAAAACCGGGACTATCTTTCCCGCTATCGTTGTCCGTCTTATGGCGTCCCTTAACTCTTGCGGGTACATCCCTTTTTCGTGAACATACTTAGACATTACCACTTCATCCACTTCTCCCAGCTTCCCGATCAGGTCATGCCTGTATTGGCTGGCCTGCTTCTTCAGATCTCCGGGCACTTCCGTCACTTCAAATCCGCCTTTTTCGTCGTCCTCATATATTATCGCCTTCATCTCCACGAGGTCGATCACGCCAAGGAAATTCCCTTCAGCGCCTATCGGTATCTGGACCGGGACTGGATTCGCCACCAGGCGGGAACGCATATCATCCAACACTTTATAGAAGTTGGCCCCGGTCCTGTCCATCTTGTTCACGAAAGCTATGCGCGGGACCTTGTACTTGTCGGCCTGGCGCCATACGGTCTCGGATTGAGGCTGAACGCCGCCGACCGCGCAGAAGACTATGACCGCGCCGTCAAGGACTTTCAGCGAGCGTTCCACCTCCACAGTAAAGTCGACGTGTCCCGGCGTATCGATTATGTTGATGTCCTTATCCTTCCATTTGCATGCCGTCGCCGCGCTGGTGATCGTGATGCCGCGTTCCTGCTCCTGGACCATCCAGTCCATGACCGCAGTCCCCTCGTCGACCGTGCCGATCTTGTAGAGCCTCCCGGCAAAGAAAAGTATGCGCTCGGTCGTCGTCGTCTTGCCGGCGTCTATGTGAGCGATTATGCCTATGTTCCGTATACTTTTTATCCTGGTCTCGTCTGCCATTTTTATATTATCTAAGACTATCGTCTCATCCATCTTTTACCATCTATAATGAGCGAACGCTTTGTTCGCCTCCGCCATCTTATGAGTATCGTCTCTCTTCTTTACCGCGGACCCTTCGCCTTTGAACGCGTCGAAGAGCTCATCGGCCAGTTTTATCTCCATCGGCCTGCCCTTCTTCGCCCTGGCAAAGTTCCTTATCCACCTCATAACTATCGAGACGCCGCGCTCCGGCCTCACTTCTACCGGCACCTGGTACGTCGCGCCGCCTATTCTTCTGGGTTTTATCTCGAGCTGCGGCCTGGCGTTGTCCAGGGCCTTCTGGAACGCCTCTATCGCCGGCTTGCCGCTCTTCTCGGCCAATATATCGAAACACTTGTAGACTATCCGTTCGGCTACCGCTTTCTTGCCTTGTATCATTACCACGTTGATAAACCTGGAGACAGTGGCGCTCTTGTATTTCGGATCCGGTATTACTTCTCTCTTCTCTGCTCTTCTTCTTCTCATTTCGCTTGTGCTTTCTCCTTAGGCTTCTTCGCTCCATATTTTGATCTCGATTTTTTCCTGTCCGTGACCCCGGCCGTATCGAGGACGCCCCTCACGATATGATAGCGCACTCCGGGCAGATCCTTCACCCTGCCGCCTCTCACCAATACTATCGAGTGCTCCTGCAGGTTGTGTCCGACGCCTGGTATATAAGAGGTCACTTCGATCGCGTTCGTAAGGCGCACCCTGGCCACTTTCCGCAATGCTGAGTTCGGCTTCTTCGGCGTCTGCGTCTTTACCTGGAGGCAGACCCCTCTTCTCTGGGGACAGCTTCGCAGGGCCGGTGACTTGGATCTATTCTTGAACTGCTCTCTCCCTAATCTTATCAATTGACTGATAGTCGGCATGATTTACTTGGCCTCTTCTTTCGATTCCTCTTTCGCGCTTTCCGCTTCTTTTTTGGGCTCGTCAAAAACATTTTTCGTTACCGTTATGTTGCGGTGTACGTTGAATCCCGTTCCCGCAGGAATGAGATGGCCCATGATAATGTTTTCCTTCAATCCTCTCAGGTAATCGGTCTTGCCCTGGGCCGCGGCTTCGGTAAGAACCCTCGTCGTCTCCTGGAAGCTTGCGGCCGAGATGAAGCTCTCGGTATTCAGCGATGCCTTCGTTATGCCGAGCAGTATCGGTGTGCCTCTCGCCGCCTTGTTCTTCTTCTTCACGACGCGCTTGTTCTCTTCGATGAATACGGTCTTGTCGACCTGCTGGCCCAGAAGGAAGACCGTATCGCCCGGGTCCTCGATCCTTACCTTGCGCAGCATCTGCCTGACGATCGTCTCGATGTGCTTGTCGTTTATATTGACGCCCTGCAGCCTGTACACTTCCTGCACTTCGTTTACAAGATATTCCTGCAGCTTCTTGTCGCCAGAAACCCTGAGGATGTCCTGCAGGACCACAGGCCCGTCGACCAGCTGCTGGCCGGCGAGAACTTTGTCACCCTTATAGAAGTTCAGGTGCTTGCCGTGCGGTATCACATACTCTTTCTTCATTCCGGTGGAAGATTTCACTATAACACGCTTCTGCCCCTTCTTGGCTTCACCGAATTCAACTATGCCGTCTATTTCACTTATGATCGCCGGGTCCTTCGGCCGCCTTGCTTCAAAAAGTTCCGCGACTCTCGGAAGGCCGCCCGTGATATCCTTCGTCTTCGTGAAGACCCTCGGCGTCTTGGCCAGCACGTCACCGGCCGAGACCGTCCTGCCGTCCTGAATCACTATGTGCGCGCCGGCCGGTATCGGATATATGGCCGCGACTTCGTCGTCCTTGCCTAACATGATTATCTGAGGATGATAATCGCCCTTATGTTCTACGATAACCCTGTTCTTCAGTTTCGTAGCCGGGTCGGTCTCCTCCTTCATCGTAACGCCTTCTTTGATATCCTCGAATTTTATCTTACCGGAGACGTCCGTCAATATAGGTACCGTGTACGGATCCCATTTAACGAAAATCGCTCCGCCTTCGACCGTCTTGCCTTCCTCGCCGCGTATCATTGCGCCCTGCGGGATCGTATGTCTTTCGAGCTCGCGCCCCTGGGCGTCGTTTATGCTCGTCTGTCCGTTCCTGTTAAGGACGACGAACTCGCCCTCCTTCTTCGTGGCTACGACCTTGAGGTTGTGGTATTTCAGAATGCCTTTATTCTTCGATTCGATATACGACTGCTCGACTATTCTCGACGCCGTTCCTCCGATGTGGAATGTCCTCATCGTGAGCTGAGTTCCGGGTTCGCCGATCGACTGCGCGGCTATGATGCCTACCGCTTCGCCGAGCTCGACCATCCTGTTAGTCGCGAGGTTCCTGCCGTAACACTTTGCGCAAGCCCCGCGCTTCGCTTCGCAGGTTAAGACACTTCTTATCCTTATCTTCTCGATGCCGGCCTCTTCAATCTGCTTGGCCTTCTCTTCGGTGATCTCGTTCCCGGCCTCGACCAGAACGGTGTCGGTGATGACATCCACTATGTTATCGAGCGCAACCCTTCCTATTATTCTTTCCGAAAGTTTTACGACAACCTCATCGCCTTCTATGATCGCGCTTATCAGGATGCCGTTCAGCGTTTCGCAATCGTCGATACTCACTATGACATCCTGCGCAACGTCGACTAGCCTCCTCGTCAGGTAGCCGGAATCGGCAGTCTTGAGCGCCGTGTCTGCCAAACCCTTACGAGCTCCGTGAGTCGATATGAAATACTCGAGAACGGTGAGGCCTTCCCTGAAGTTTGCCGTGATCGGGGTCTCTATGATCTCACCGCTAGGTTTCGCCATGAGGCCTCTCATGCCGGCCAGCTGCCTTATCTGCAGCTTCGAACCGCGCGCGCCCGAATCGGCCATCATAAACACAGGGTTAAATGGATCGAGCTCCGCGAATATCAGGTCCGAGACGTCGTCGGTAGTGTGCGTCCATAAGTCGATTATCTTATTGCCGCGCTCTCTGTCGGTTATCAGTCCGCGCTTATATTGTTCCTCAACGTGTTTTACGTCGGCGATCGTCCTGTTCAAGTACTCCTGTTTCTTCGCCGGTATCTTAAGATCATCTATCGATATCGAAAGCCCCGCCTTGGTGGCCTCTTCGAATCCCACCCTCTTAAGATCGTCAAGAAGTTTTACAACTCTCTGGTGGCCTTTTAATTCATAACATTTATATATGGTCTTGCCGAGCTTCGACTTGCTCATCGTCTCGTTCACATACCCGATGCCCTCGGGCAGGAGCTGATTGAAGAATACGCGGCCTGTCGTCGTCTCTATCATCTTCGAATCTATCGAGACTTTTATCTTTGCGTGGAGATCCACTTCGTTATCTTCGTATGCTATGATGACTTCCTGGGGAGAGCTGAAACTTTTGCCTTCGCCTTTCGCGCCCGAGCGCTCCTTCGTCATGTAGTAACAACCGAGCACTATATCCTGGGTCGGGCTCGTGATCGGCCTGCCGTCGGCGGGAGAGAAGATGTTGTTCGAGGACATCATCAGGAGTTTGCATTCGGTCTGGGCCTCTATCGACAGCGGAACGTGCACCGCCATCTGGTCGCCGTCGAAGTCGGCGTTGAAGGCAGTGCAAACGAGCGGATGTATCCTTATGGCGTTGCCCTCTATCAGTATCGGCTGGAACGCCTGGATGCCGAGCCTGTGGAGCGTCGGGGCCCTGTTCAGCATTACCGGATGGTCCTTGATGACATCGTCGAGTATATCCCAGACCTCGAGCTTCGCCTTCTCGACCATCTTCTTGGCGCTCTTTATCGTGTGCACGAAACCTTTCTCTTTCAATTTCTTTATGATGAAGGGCTCGAATAGTTCAAGCGCCATCTTCTTCGGCAATCCGCATTCGTTCAGCTTCAGCTCCGGCCCCACTACTATAACGCTCCGGCCGGAATAGTCGACGCGTTTGCCGAGCAGGTTCTGCCTGAAGCGGCCCTGCTTTCCCTTTAACATGTCGCTTAAGGATTTTAAAGGCCTGTTGCCGGGACCTAAGACTGCCTTGCCGTGGCGGCCGTTGTCGAACAATGCATCGACGGCTTCCTGGAGCATCCTCTTCTCGTTGCGCACGATGATCTCCGGGGCTTTCAATTCGATCAATTTTTTCAGGCGGTTATTCCTGTTTATGACCCGCCGGTACAGGTCGTTTAAGTCGCTTGTCGCGAACCTTCCGCCGTCCAGCGGAACGAGGGGACGCAGGTCCGGCGGTATGACCGGCAATATGTCCAGTATCATCCATTCAGGTTTGTTGCCCGAGCCCTTGAGCGCATCTATCAGGCGCATCACCTTCACCGACTTCTTCTGCGTATTGTCGGTCTTCGAATCCTTCACTTCGCGTTTTAACTTGGCCGCGAGTTTGTCCAGATCTATCTCTTTCAAAAGCTCTCTCATCGCTTCCCCGCCCATCTTCGCCGAGAACTTCTGGCCGAATTTATCCTTATACTCTTTATATCTCTCTTCCGACAGCAGCTCAAACTTCTTGAGCGGCGTATCGCCCGGATCCGTTACTATGTACTCTTCGTAATACAGGATCTTCTCGAGCTCTCTCGAGGTCAGGCCGAGCAGTATGCCGATCCTGGACGGCATTACCTTGAAGAACCAGACGTGCGATACCGGGCATGCGAGTTCGATGTGTCCCATGCGCTCGCGCCGGACGCTCGAACGCGTCACTTCGACGCCGCACCTGTCGCAAACTATGCCTTTATGCTTTATGCGCTTATACTTGCCGCAGTTACACTCATAATCCTTTTGGGGACCGAATATGCGCTCGCAGAAGAGGCCGTCCTTCTCGGGCTTCAGCGTCCGGTAGTTGATAGTCTCCGGCTTTTTCACCTCGCCCCTTGACCAGCCCTTTATAGTCTGCGGCGACGCTATCTTTATCGTTATCGCGTTAAATAGACCGGTTTCTTCCATTTTATTTATCCTTATCCTCCAGCACCCTCTTCTCGAGTTTTATCTCGAGGCCGAGCGACTGAAGTTCTTTGACCAAGACGTTGAACGATTCCGGCGTACCTGTCTGCAATTTGTTATCTCCCTTGACGATGGCTTCGTATATCTTCGTGCGTCCGATAACGTCGTCCGATTTTACCGTAAGAAGCTCCTGCAGCGTATATGCCGCTCCGTACGCTTCCAGCGCCCAGACTTCCATCTCACCGAACCTCTGTCCGCCGAACTGCGCCTTGCCGCCGAGCGGCTGCTGCGTAACGAGCGAATACGGTCCTATCGAACGCGCGTGTATCTTATCGTCTACAAGGTGCGCCAGCTTAAGCATATAGATGTAGCCCACGGTAACCTTTTGATCGAAAGGCTTGCCGGTGAATCCGTCGTAGACGGTGACCTTGCCCTCCATCGGGATACGGGCCTCTTTCATCGCATCCTTGATCTCATCCTCTGTGGCTCCGTCGAATACAGGGCTCGAAACCTTGAACCCCAGGATTTTTGCCGCCCAGCCAAGGTGAGTTTCGAGTATCTGCCCTACGTTCATACGGCTCGGCACGCCAAGCGGATTCAACACTATCTCTACCGGCGTTCCGTCGCTCAAGAACGGCATGTCCTCCACAGGAAGTATCTTTGCAACGACCCCCTTATTGCCGTGGCGTCCCGCCATCTTGTCGCCCACCGATATCTTCTTCTTCGATGCAACATATACCTTTACCTTCTTCAATACGCCGGGCGGAAGTTCATCGCCCCTCTTTACCCTGTCGATCTCTCTTTCAAGCTCGAAGGTCAGTTCTTCTATCTGGCCGTCGAGAAGCCTCGTGACCCTGGCGATCTCCTGCTCGGTTTCCATATTATTAAGCTTTATCGTCTCAAGGTCGCCTTTTTCCACTATCCTCTTAAGGTCCTTCACCCTGACGGTGCGCCCCTGCGAAATAAGCGCCCGGCCCGATTCCTGGTCGAGGAGGCCTGCCGCGAGCTTCTGGCCGACGAGCAGGTTATGGAGCTTCTTGTATTTCTCTTCTTTCACTTTATGTATCTGCGCCTCGTATGTCTCTTCGAGCGCCTTTATCTCTTTGTTCTCAAGCGTCCTCTCCTCTTTGGTCTTGGAGCGGGCGTCCCTTCGCGAGAATATTCTCACATCAATTACGATACCGCTTACTCCCGGCGAAGCGATGAGCGACGAATCTCTGACATCCCCGGCCTTCTCTCCGAATATCGCCCTCAAAAGCTTCTCTTCGGGCGAAAGTTCGGTCTCCGACTTCGGAGTGACTTTGCCGACCAATATGTCCCCCGGCCCGACCTCTGCGCCTATCCTGATGATGCCGTTCTCGTCCAGGTTGCGCAGCGCTTCCTCGCCGACGTTCGGGATATCCCTGGTTATCTCTTCGTTCCCGAGCCGCGTGTCCCTGGCCTCGATCTCGAACTCTTCTATATGCACCGACGTATACTTATCTTGAGCGACCAGCTTCTCGCTCAAGAGTATCGCGTCTTCGAAGTTGTATCCTCTCCACGGCATGAAAGCGACAAGCACGTTCTTGCCCAGGGCGAGCTCCCCGTTATCCGTCGCCGGACCGTCGGCTATCACGTCGCCCTCTTTGACCTTGTCGCCGAGCGATACGATCGGCCTGTTGTTCACGCATGTATTGGCGTTGGATCTCTCAAATTTGTTCAATTTATAGCTCTTCCCGCTCACCACTATCTCGCCCGAATCCACGGACGATACTGTGCCGGAATTCTTTGCAACTATCACCGCGCCCGAATCTTTCGCCGCCCTATACTCTATGCCGGTCCCGATAAGGGGCGCCTCGGTGTAAAGTAGCGGCACCGCCTGGCGCTGCATGTTCGATCCCATCAGGGCGCGGTTCGCGTCATCGTGTTCAAGGAACGGTATAAGGCACGCCGCCACCGAAACGAGCTGTCGAGGGCTAACGTCCATGTACTGAACTTCTTTAGGCTCCGATTGGATAAAATCGTCTTTGAACCTGCAGAAGACCTTATCCTGCGTGAAGTGGCCTTTAGAATCTATCTTCGCGTTCGCCTGCGCTATGACGTACAAGTCTTCGACGTCAGCGGAGAGATATTCAATCTTATCCGTGACGTGGCCGTTCTCGACCCTTCTGTAAGGAGTCTCGATAAAGCCGTATTTATTTATCTTCGCGTAAGTGCTTAATGACGCGATGAGCCCTATGTTCGGCCCTTCCGGCGTCTCGATCGGGCAGACGCGGCCGTAGTGCGAATAGTGGACGTCGCGGACTTCGAAGCCCGCGCGTTCCCTGTTCAATCCGCCCGGCCCCAGCGCGCTCATGCGGCGCTTGTGTGTGAGCTCCGCGAGCGGGTTCGTCTGGTCCATAAACTGCGAGAGCTGGCTTCTTCCGAAGAAGTCGCGTATGACGCCTGATACCAGTTTTGCGTTCACCAGGTTGTGCGGCATGATATTCGAGAGGTCGTAGATGTTCATCCTCTCCCTGCATGAGCGGTCTACCCTCGCTAAACCTATCCTTATCTGGTTCAAGAGCAACTCTCCGACGCAGCGCACGCGCCTGTTGCCTAAATGGTCTATGTCGTCGGTGACGCCCAGGCCGTTCTTGACCGCGATCAATTTCGCTATGACCTTGATGAGCGTCTGCGGAGTGATGAGCCTCTCCTCGAGCGAGACGTTCATGTCGAGCTTTCTATTGAGCATGTACCTGCCGACGTCGCCCAGGTCGTACCGTTTGTTGTCAAAGAACAGCCTCATCACAAGGTTCGCGGCAGACTCCGGTGTCGGCGGATCGCCCGGCCTCAGCTTCCTATATATATCCAACAGGGCGTCCTCTTTATTCTTCGCGTGATCTTTTTTGAGCGTATTTATTATCTCCGGCATGGCGTTCGCCAGGACGTCCACCTTGCGCACCGAGGATTCCCATATCTTTTCGGTTATATCCTTGGTGATCTTCTCGTATCTCGGCACTATGAGAACATTCGTCTCTTTTTCAACTATGTCCCTCGCGATCGTAAGCCCCACAAGCTTCTCAAGCTGTGACGACCTGGTAAGCTCGTGCGACTCGATCCCGCAAAAGGCCTTTAATATCTCGTCGTCCGAAGAATAGCCGAAGACCCTCAAGAAAACCGTCGCGAGGAACTTCTTTTTTCTGTCCACGTAGACATGGAGGACGTCATTTATATCGAATTCGAATTCCACCCATGCGCCCCTGTAGGGGATTATCCTTGCGGAATATATGTTCTTTCCGGACGGGTGCGGCTCGGCCTCGAAAGATATGCCGGGCGAGCGATGGAGCTGGCTCACCACGACGCGCTCGTCGCCGTTCACTATGAAAGTGCCCGTTTCGGTCATGAGTGGTATGTCGCCTAAGTAGACCTCCTGCTCCTTCGTCTCCTTCTTCGATTTCAACCTCATCATGACCCGCAGAGGGCCGGCGTAACTCATGCCGCGCTTCTTGCATTCTGGTATGATGTATTTCGGCTTGCCTATGATGTAATGCAGATATTCGAGCTTGTATTCGCCGTCGGTAGTCTCAATAGGGAATACCTCCCTGAACGCGGCCTCAAGCCCCTCTTTTTTACGCTTTGCCTTTGGAACATCCAACTGCAGGAAATCGGCATAGGAATCCAGCTGAATCTCGAGCATGTTGGGAAGCTTATAGCACTCGGCCAGCTTCGCGTAGCTTTTGCGCTTTTGCATTTTGTGAGCTTTCAGCTTTCAGCTTTCAGGTGTCAGCGCTGATAGCTGACGACTGATAGCTGACAGCTAAGTTATTTTAACTCTACCTTCGCCCCGGCCGCCTCGAGCTGCTTCTTTATCTTGTCGGCCTCTTCCTTCGTTGCGCCCTCTTTGACCGTCTTCGGCGCGCCGTCTACCAGGTCCTTGGCTTCCTTCAGGCCGAGCGACGTGATGACTCTCAGCTCTTTGATGACCTGTATCTTGCTGGCTCCGGCCGCTGCCAGCACTACCGTGAATGTCGACTTCTCTTCCACCGGTGCTGGGCCTGCGCCCTGGCCTGCGCCAGCGCCTGCCCCGACCGCTACCGCAGCCGCTGCCACAACGCCGAATTTGTCCTCCAGGGCCTTCACGAGGTCAGCGAGTTCCATGACGGTCATCTTCTCGATGGTATCCATCACGTTCTTCATCTTCTCGGTGAGCTCTACCTTCGCTTCTTTTGTTTCCATATCTTTCTCTCCTTTTTTAGTTTTTCCGGTATTAAAATCGAAATTCTAAATCCGAAATCCGAAACAAATTATAATTTTCGAAATTCGAATTTCGTGCTTGTTTCGAATTTCGATATTCGGATTTAGGATTTACTCTCATTTAAAGTACCCTTTTCTTTACTGGTTTTTATCGCATCGACCACATATACGAACTTCCTTAAAACGCCGCTCAAGGTATTTACGAAACCGGTTATAGGGCTCTTTATGCCGCCCACGACCCGCGCCAATAGAATGCCCTTCGGAGGCAGGCCTGCGAGCTCTTTTATCCTATCGGACGAAAGCCTCTTGCCGTCGACTATGCCGCCTTTTATCTTGAGCTTGTCGTGCGTCTTGGCGAACGTGACGAGTATGTTGCAGGTAGCTACGGGATCGTCGCCGCAAAGCGAGATGCCCATGCCGCCGTCTATCTTCGCGATATCCTCTTCCAGTTTAAGCTTGCCGAATATGAGCCTCAATATCGAATTCTTCACTACAAAATAGTTCGAGGATGTTTTCTTTAAAGTGCGTCTTAAGCTTTCCAGGTCGGAGGTGCTTGAGCCCATGAAGCTAGTGATTATAAAATTCGGATGGTTGGTGAAACGAAGGAGCACCTCTTCCATCATCCGTTCTTTGCAAAGCTTTCCGAATTTATCCATCGTGACCATGACGAGTTTAACCTTTTACTTGAATTGCGCTATGTCGAGCTTTATGCCGGGCCCCATCGTCGTTGAGATGAAGAGTGTCTTGACGTGCTGGGCTGTTGGTGAGCCGCCCTGCGGGGTCGTCGTCATTATCGCGTCGATCAATGCGATAGCGTTGCCATAAAGCGCATCTTCGGTGAACGACAATTTGCCGAGAGGCGCGTGTATGCCGGCCTGCTTGTCCATCTTGAACTCTATCTTTCCCGCCTTCACCTCTTTGATGGTCTTCGCCGTATCCGTCGTGACAGTACCTGACTTCGGATTCGGCATGAGCCCTCTCGGGCCCAGTATCTTTCCCAGCTTCGCCATGTCCTTCATCATCTCAGGCGTCGCTACCGCAACGTCGAAATCGGACCAGCCGCCCTGGACCTTTGCGATCAGGTCGTCGGCGCCCACGAAGTCGGCTCCCGCATCTTTCGCCTTACGCTCCTCTTCTCCCTTGCAGAATACCGCGACCCTCACTTTCTTACCGGTGCCGTTCGGCAGGCTCACGGTGCCGCGGATCGACGCGGATTGGCTCTGCTTGGGATCGACGTTCAGCTTTACGGCTATCTCCACCGTCTCGTCGAATTTAAGTTTCGGCATATTCTTCAAAACGGTGATCGCTTCTTTGAGCGCATACGCCTTTGTCTTATCTACCAGCGGCGTGATCTTCTTTATTCTCTTCGTCTCTTTTTGCATATCGTCTCTCTACTCTACAACGTCGATACCCATGCTCCTCGCGGTACCCTTTACGATATTTATGGCCTTGTTTATGTCCGCAGTATTCAAATCCTTCAGTTTCATATTGGCTATTTCTCTTACCTGGTCCAGAGTTACCTTCCCTACCTTCTCTTTATTCGGAACGCCGGATGCCTTCGCTATGCCGCACGCCCTCTTCAACAGTATCGAACAGGGCGGAGTCTTTATGATGAATGTGAATGTCCTGTCCTCATACGCGGTGATAACTACGGGGAGAGTAAGCCCCTCCTGGCCCTGCGATTTCGCGTTGAACTGCTTGCAGAATTCCATGATATTCAGGCCGTGCTGGCCGAGCGCCGGGCCCACCGGGGGCGCCGGGTTCGCGGCTCCCGCTGGACAATATAATTTTATAATTGCCTTGATCTTCTTTGCCATCTTACATCTTCTCCACTTGCCATGTCTCGAGCTCGACCGGCGTTGCCCTGCCGAAGATAGAGATCATCACCTTTATCTTGCCCTTTGCGATATTCGTCTCTTCGATCGTGCCGTTGAAATTGGTAAATGGGCCGTCCGTCACCCTTACCGGCTCGCCCTTCTCGAACATGACCTTGGGCGTCGGTTTCTCTTTGGCCTCCTTGGCCTGCTTCAATATCGTATCTATCTCTTCTTCTTTTAGCGGAAGCGGACGAGCGCCGGCGCCGACGAACCCCGTAACGCCGGGGATGCTCTTTATCAGGTACCAGCTTTCGTCGGTCAACTCCATCTCGATCAGGATATAGCCGGGGAAGAACTTGCGCTGGGATATCCTCTTCTTTCCCGCCTTGACTTCCGAGACCTGCTCTATCGGAACGAGGATCTGGCTTATTGTGTCCTTCGAAAGCCCGGCCTTCACCTTCGCGTCAAGCACGGTCCTGACCCTGTCCTCGTATCCTGTCTGTGTATGTATCACGTACCAGTGTTTCGCCATTTTTTTTGCTTTACAGCCTCGTCATTATAATATTGACTATCTTAGACAATACGACGTCGCACACCCCGATGAAAAACGATAAAAGCGCCAGCGAGACCAGCACTATGATCGTCGAACCTATGAGCTCGTCTTTAGTGGGCCACGAGACCTTTGACATTTCGAGCTTGATGTCTTTAAAAAATAAAGTTACCTTGTTTGCCATCTGTCCTCATCACAACCCGTCTTCGCTATCGGGATCGGGATTTATTTGAGTAGCGCCTTTTTTGCACAGCACCATTCACCAACTGTACGACCATGGTTCGGGTGCTGTGCACCGTACCCGAGCGATCTAGCTTTAACTATTGTCGCGAGTGGTACGGTGGCAGGCCAGGAGGGACTCGCCTTTCGCTCGCCGGAGGCTCGCTCCAGGCAGCCAATTTTCTGTCGCCCAGAGGGCTTTTCCTCACCAAAGGTCGGCGAAAATTGGCTTCGAGTCCCCTGCTGCCTTCTAGCGAAAAACTGGCAGGCCAGGAGGGACTCGAACCCCCAACACGCGGTTTTGGAGACCGCCGCTCTACCAATTAGAGCTACTGGCCTCCCTAAAGCGCTCTTCCTGACACTTACCTTGCGGGATTAAGGGAGGTAAACTCTTACTTAATCTCCTTATGTAATGTATGTTTCCTGCAATTACTGCAAAATTTACTCAGCTCAAGCTTATCCGGATTCTTCTTCTTATTCTTGGTGGAAGAGTAATTCCTGTTCTTGCACTGCGTACATTCGAATGTGATTATCTCTTGGACCATTTTCTACTCTATCACTTCAGTCACTACCCCGGCGCCGACGGTATGTCCGCCTTCACGTATCGCGAACCTAAGTTCCTTCTCCATGGCTATGGGGGTTATCAGCACTACTTCGAACTGGACGTTATCTCCGGGCATGACCATCTCCACGTCTTTCGGCAGAGTGACTACGCCTGTCACGTCGGTGGTCCTGAAGTAGAACTGCGGGCGGTATCCGTTAAAGAAGGGCGTGTGGCGGCCGCCTTCCTCTTTACTCAAGATATAGACCTCGGATTTGAATTTGGTATGAGGCGTTATAGAGCCCGGCTTCGCCAGGACCTGGCCGCGCTCTAGATCGGTCTTTTCGATACCTCTTAAGAGCACCCCTATGTTATCTCCGGCCTGTCCTGAATCGAGGAGCTTCCTGAACATCTCGACGCCTGTTACGACCGACTTCTTCGTGGGCTTGATACCTACTATCTCTACTTCCTCACCCACCTTGATCTGTCCGCGTTCGACCCTGCCTGTCCCTACCGTGCCGCGGCCTGTTATCGAGAATACGTCCTCTATCGGCATCAGGAACGGCTTATCGATATCTCTCTGGGGAAGGGGGATGAATGTGTCGCATGCGTCAACGAGATCCAATATCGGCTTTGTCGCTTCCGCATTATCCGGCTGGTTCATCGCCTTAAGCGAGCTTCCCCTGATGACGGGGGTCTTGTCGCCTGCGAATTTATACTTTGTGAGGAGTTCTCTCACTTCAAGTTCAACTAAGTCCACAAGCTCTTTATCTTCTACGAGGTCTACTTTATTCAGGAATACTACTATGGAGGGGACGTTCACTTGACGGGCCAAGAGTATGTGTTCTCTTGTCTGAGGCATCGGGCCGTCTACGGCGGATACCACAAGTATCGCACCGTCCATCTGGGCGGCGCCTGTTATCATGTTCTTGATGTAGTCGGCGTGCCCCGGACAATCGATGTGCGCGTAATGGCGCTTGTCGGTCTCGTACTCTACGTGCGCGACCGCTATCGTCACGGTCTTGGTCTCGTCGCGGACGGTCCCGCCCTTGGCTATATCGGCATAGCTCTTCACGGTCGCCTTGCCCTTCTTGGCAAGAGTAGCAAGTATGGCTGCCGTTAGAGTCGTCTTGCCGTGATCGATGTGGCCGATCGTGCCGATATTTACGTGCGGTTTACTCCTAACAAACGTTTCCTTTGCCATTTTTAGTCCCCCCTTTTTAGTGGGCTATTTTACTTACTGGAGCTGCAGATCGGGATTGAACCGATGACCTCATCCTTACCAAGGATGTGCTCTACCGACTGAGCTACTGCAGCCGCTTTAGCCGTTTATTTAGCATTAGCGGCCTGTTAAACAACACAAAAATACAAAAAACTCTCCTTATCAGAGTTGTCTATATCTAAAACTCGTCTTTATATTATAGTCTAATTAATTATTGTAGTCGGATGATTATATCAGAAATGCTGTTTCTGTCAAGCGTTTTTTTAATTTTTTGCTGCATGAACCATAAAAAACCACCGACCCGGTGGGACCAGTTAAACTAGTCCCACCGGGTCGGTGTAGACTTTATATCTCACCTACTGCATCCGCATTCACCCATCCTATCTTGCCATCGCCCCTCTTGATCTGGGTCCAGCCGTCCCTTGTCTTTGATATCAGGACGTCATCGCCTTCCTGGAGCTTGTAAAATACCGTCGATTTGTCGATCGGCTCGTACCTGCATTCCGCATTCTTTGCGACGACTACCCCGCGCCTCAAAAATTCTTCGTCATAATACCGGATGGCGAACGCGCCAAGGCTCATCAAAAATATTATGACCGCCATGACATGCAATATTCGTACCTTCTTGGCCACGATCGGATTCAAAACGGAGAAAGTCTGGAACAGGAATAGCAGAAGATAAGCGGCGAGCATTACTATCGTCAATGTGTTCAGATTAAATTCTTTGAATGGCGCCTTGATGAGGCTTATTACAAACTTCTTCTGCGGCACCTGGTAAGACGGCCCCGACACGAGCGACCTCGCGTATTCCAGGTTCTGTTTCAGGTCGCTGTCCTGAGGCATGATCCTCTTTGCCTTCTCGTAATAGAGTATAGCGTATCCGAGTTTGCCCAGTTTAAAACAGGAGTTAGCCATGTTGTAATAGAGGTGGGCGCTGTCGACGCCCACGTCGGGTATCTTGCGATACTCGTCGAGGGCTTTAGTATATTCACGTTTCTCGTAGAGGGCGTTCGCTGAATAGAATAGCTTGTTGGGATCAGCGGCGGCGTTTTGCTCGGACTCAGGGCATGCGGTGCCCGAAAGGACCAACAATAAAATTGCGGATAAAATAAATTTTCTCATGACTTTTTGCGCTCCAGATATTTTATGACGTCTTCGAGTTCCCTGTAATCGTCCTGCATCTTCTCCGCGCCTATCTTCATGAAAGCGAATTTTGCCTGATCGCAGACCGTAAAAAGGTTCCGGATCTTCGTGATCATGCCTTGCTCGGTATCCGCGGAGGTGAGTTTCTGACTGATCATGTCGAACGTGACGCCGGCGCTCGGAATATTCAGCCTGTTGCCCAGATAATCCTGCATAGTTTTGAACAGGCTGTCGTAAAATACCTTTGAGTCGCCGGTCCGCAAGCTTCGTTTAAGCGCTTTCATCCCTGATTTTGCGACCCTGAAAGCCGCGAGGCGATTGGCATAGATCGTATCGGTCCTTATCCTGTTACGCCGGCCTTCTACTATATATATAGCGGCCAAAAGCAAAATGGGGATAACTACTGCGATCCAAAAGGCCTTCATCCTGTAGATCTCGTCGCTCTTCTCTCTCCATTTGCCGGGCGTTTCTTTGATATAGATGATATCGGAGCCTGCGCCTTCCCCATCCTCTGTCTTCTGAGCCGTAGGAGCCGGGCCCATCACCTTTGAGGGCAGCTCTTCTTTTGCCTTCTCGACCTGAAGCAGGATCGGCCCTTGCACGATAGTCTTATAATCTTTGGCCACGGTATCGAAATAACTAAAAGTCGCCTTGGGCACCTGGGTTATCTTCTCCGTCTCCGGGATAAGGACCTGCGTGAAGGATTTGGAATTTTCCTGGGTCTTCACTTCCGGCTCGTAGGTCTTGAAGCCGTCGATATTGTCCATCCTCGGGCTCAAGACGGTGTTGAAGTTGCCGGTGCCGTTTATCGTCATGCGCACCGTGATCGGGTCCCCGGTCTTGACCTTCGTGGGGCTCGCGTCGAATATGAACTGGTAATCGCCTACCGCGCCGGAAAAGTCCTTCGGCCTTCCTTCAGTGGGAAGTCCAGAGACTATGAGCTGGACGTCCTGGCTCTTGAGCTCCACCGGCTCCTTTTCATAGCGCGCGAGGAAGTCATCGAAAAAGGCGTTGGCTTGCATCTGATCGTCCCCGAAGAAGTCGTCCCTCGTCGGAACGCCGCCCGACCTCTTCCTTACGACAAGGTTGCACTTTATCTTCGCAGGGCCGACCTTGTAATCACCCGGACGCGTGGCGTAGAGATGCGTCCTGAACTCAAGGACATCGTAAGTCAAGCCCCCCATCCTCTCCCTGTATTGCTTCGGCTCTTTGAATTCGACCTTGGAGAAGCCCTCCTGCGAGAAAGACGGCAATTGTATGTCGCTCACGTTCATCCTGTTCACGTAAAATTTTACGGTAACCGGTATCAGTTCATTTATATAAGCGGTCGGCTTGTCGAGATTGAGCGTTACGAATATCCGGTCCTCGAGATTCATCTTCTCGGTCACCGGCTCTGCCGCGGGGACAGCGGGCCTTCCTTGAGCCGCCCTCTCCTCGGTCACGATAAGGAACGTCATGTTGGACGAGTAGCTGTCGCCTTTATATTTGAAGGAGAAAGGCCCCAGCTGGAATTTGCCGATCTTGAGCGGCTGGATTATGTACATGTGGGTGATCGAGCTCGAGACCTGGCCGTTTATGACCGTCATCATCGTCGACGGGCCGATGTAGCGCACGTCGAGGCCGTCGATATTACTGATGTCGGGAGCCGGCATCGACTGCGTGTTGCGGAACGCGAGGCCGAGCTGAGCCGTCTCGCCGAGCGCAAGGCGTTCGCGGTCGAGATTCACCTCGAACTTCACGTCGGCCGCAGCTGCAATGCCAGCTGTGGCAAATAGGGTTAGGAAGATAAATGTAATAATCTTTTTCGTCATATCAATTTAATCTAAAATTTTTCGCTCTGCAGGAATGTGATGTGGCGATGTGGTGAGCAGGGCGTTAAAATTTCGAGGCAGCGTACGAGAAATTTTATCGAGCGCAATTTTCACATGGCTGAAAATTGCGCGTCCCTGCGAACCACTCGACACAGCACATTCTACTGCATCGAAAAATTTTACCTCCGCGTTACCAATCCTTCGCCGGCTCAGGCAGGTTGATTCGCTTCTTCTGCATGCGGACCACGGCGCCTGTCGCTTCTTCGCCTTTGTAACCCTCGAGGAGCATCTTCGCTTCCTGGGCTGACATCTCTACGCCCGGCCCCTCGCCTTGCGGAGCCTGGTATGCCTGTAATCCGGCCTGTTCGGGCTTCTCCTGCTTTTCCCCTTCAGCGCCACCGGCAGGCTGCTCTTTTTCCTCGGCACCGCCCGCAGGCTGCTCCTCAGGATTCTCCTCCTGGCCGGCACCTTGCGGCTCTTCCTTCTCTTCATTTCCCTGCTCGCCGCCCTGCGGCTTTCTCTCTTCTTCGCCAGCGGAGCCTTGAGGCTTTTCTTCTTCCTTGCCCTTCTCTCCCTTTTCCTGCCCCTCTTTCCCCTTATTCTCCCCTTCCTGCCCCTTATCTTTCCCTTCTTGCCCCTTATCTTGCTTCTGCTGTTCTTTCTGCTGCTCTTCCTGACTCTGCTGCTGTTGTTGCTGTTGCTGCTGACTCTGCTCTTTCTGCCGGTCCTCTTTATTCTGCTGCTGATTTTGCTGCTGGTTCTGCTGTTGCTTCTGCTGCTGTTGCTTCTGCTGCTCTTTCTGCTGCTCATCCTGTTTCTGCTGCTGGTCTTTATTCTGTTGATCCTTATTCTGCTGGTCCTGGTTCTGCTTCTGATCTTTATTCTGCTTCTGATCCTTCTTCTCATCCTTCTTCATCTGGAATTTTTCGGACAGCTCATCTATCTTTTTGCGGACGAATTCGTAATTAAACTTGGCATCTTTGTCATCCGGGTTCAGGTCTATGGAGCGCTTATAAAACTTTAATGCCGTCTCGTAGTTCTCCTTAGCCTTCTTTATGTCCGAGCCCTCGCTCACGCTACCGATCCTGTAATACGTATTGCCTATGTTGTAATCGGATGCGGATATCATATCCGCCGCGCGCGACGCGGCTATGGTCGAATTGAACTTTTCGATCGCGCCGCTGTACGCGGCCTGCCTGTACTTGGCGAGCCCTGAATTGAACGAAGCGATTGCAGATGAGGGGTCCTTCACCAGCGCCTCTTCATACGATTTAACCGCCTCGGCATATTGTTTTTTATTATACAGTAAATTTCCTTTTTTGACATCCCCCTTCATCGATGCAAAGGCGCTCGCAGGCATTACAAGCGACAATAAAAATATTACTGCGATCCTTATCTTCACCTGGAGACCCTCTTCCTCTCGGATATGAATGGCTCTATCAGAAGAAGCAAAAACGCTATTCCCAGAAAATACTGAAAACGTTCCGTATATTGTTTATTCATCTTTGATTCGATATCTTTTTTCTCAAGATTCGAGATGCTCTTGTCATACAGAAGGACCAGCCCGAAGTCCGCTTGCGTGGCGCGCACGTAACTTCCGCCGGTAGATACCGCTATATTCTTCAACAGCTCTTCATTGAGCGTAGTCTTCACGACATTGCCGGTTCTGTCGGCGATCCAGCCGCGCTCGCCCCTTTCGTTCACCGCCGGTATCAGCGCTCCGTCAGATGTGCCTACGCCGACGCAGTATATCTTCATGCCCCGATCCGCCGCCTCTTTGGCGGCCTTCATCGCGTCGCCCTCAAGGTCATCGCCGTCCGAGATGATGATAAGCACCTTGTACTTCGCGTCCAGGGCCTTGTTCGTTTTTGAGGAGAATACGCTTGAAGCCTCGGTTATAGCCTTTGATATGTTGGTGCCGCCGCGAGGGATGGTGGCGACGCTCAGGTCTTCCAGCGTCAGCAGGAATCCGTTATAGTCGATAGTCATCGGGCATTGCAGGAACGCCGTCCCCGCGAACGCTATCAACCCGACCCTGTCGCCGTTAAGCTTCTTGACGAGATCCTTGACGCCGTACTCCGATCGCTCGAGCCTGTTCGGTTTGACGTCCGTGGCCAGCATGCTCTTTGATGAGTCGATCGCGATCAGCATGTCGAACCCCTTCCTCTTCGTCTCCTTCCATTCAAACCCCCATTGCGGCCGCGCGAGCGCATAAGCGATTAAAGAGATCGCGGCGACCAGCATCACCATCTTCACGGCCTTGCGGGCCTCGCTTACCGACGGCGCGATCGAAGCGATGAGAGATTTGTCGGCAAATCTGTCGATTAGCCTCGACTTACGTCTTAAGGCCCAAAAGAAGAATGCCGCCGTCAGGAGCGTCAGTATAATCACCGCGGAAAGATAGTTGGCATTCGCATAATGCATGTTTTAAGGCACCCTCATAAAGACCGTGTTCGACAATATTATTTCCAAGAGCAGTAAAATCAGTCCAGGGATAAGAAAATAGTAGAAGAGCTCGCTGTATTCCCTATATCCCAGATGCTCTATCTTAGTTTTTTCAAGCTTGTTAATGTCGTCATATATCTTTCTTAATGTCTCGGTATCGCTTGCAAGGTAATACTTGCCGCCTGTAACCGACGCTATCTTCTTCAAAATTTCTTCGTCTATTTCGATCGGTATATTCTGATATACCTTCCGGCCGTAAACATCCCTGAAGGGATAGGGAACGAGTCCTTTCGTCCCGACGCATATCGTATATATCTTGATCCCGAGCGCCCTCGCCGCCTCCGCAGCCGTCAGCGGCGAGATCGTGCCGGCGTTATTCACGCCGTCCGTAAGAAGGATTATGATCTTCGACTTGGTCTTCGACGTCCTTAAGCGATTGCACGCGCTCGCTATGGCCGAGCCGATAGCGGTGGCGTCCTCGATCATGCCGATCGAGACCCTGTCCAGGTTCTCGTTCAGCCATCCGTATTCGGTCGTCAGGGGGCACACCGTGTATGCCCTGCCCGCAAACGCGACCATGCCGATACGGTCGTCCTTTCTCTTCTGGATGAATTCCTTAACCACATCCCTCACCACATCGAACCTGTTTATGCGCGCTTGGCCGAGTTTGAAATCTTCCGCGAGCATGCTCGTAGAGGTGTCGAGGACGAGCACTATGTCCACGCCCTCGGATATCGTCTTCGTCCCCTCCGACATCGATTGCGGCCGCGCGAGGGCTAAAATGATAAGCACGAGAGCGGCGGCGCGAAAGAATAGCGGGGATTTACTGAAACGCGTGCGCATCGTAGGCCTCAGGCCGTCGATGAGCTCTTTCGAGGAAAAGACGAATGTCGGGTCGGACCTCCTTTTTAAAAGATAGAGCGCGACCGGCCCAACTAGCAGGATCAGGAGAAGTATTATCGGATCTCTGAATATGAACATACCTGCCTACCTTTTAGGCCTGAGCTCTTCCGGCATGAAGAGCCTTTTGGTCTCGTCGACGAATTTTTTGGCTGCGACATATACCGACTCGGCCTCATTTCTTGCCGGCGTATATTTCGCGAACTTGACGAGGTCGCATGCGTTAAGGAAATCTTTAAGAAGGTCCTTCTGGTCGAGCGATAACGCCGTCGATTCCCTCAAAGACCCCAGGAACTCTTCGGTCGTCATCTCGGGCGCCTTCAGCTTGAACGACCTCTCGATGTAGCGCCTGATGCAGTCGGATACGCCCGCGTAATATTCTTTCACGTCCGAGGTCCTCAAAAATCCGGCGCGCATGAATTCCAGCTCCTCTAAAGCCGTCTCGTGAGGAAGCTTTATCGCGGGCTTACGTTTCCGGCGTATGTAAAGGATGACGGCAATGATAACCGCCGCTAAAAATATAGCCAGCGCGACGACGGCCCAGTTCACCTCAAAATAATAAAGCGGCCCCTTAGCGTCCTTTATATCTTTGAACTGCTTATCCTTGGGAAGGATGCTTACGACCTCTATAGCCAACGCCTTGGTCTTTACGCTCTTCCAGTCCTTGGCGAGCTTCGTCTTGTATTTTATCTCTACCTGCGGAACGGTATGTTTACCCAGGTCGTATGAGGTTATGCTGTACCAATATATATCTTCCCGGGCGCCGAAGAATCCCTCCTTTGTTTTACGGCCGGAATCCTTTATCTCGAGTGAGCCTATACGGTCGTCCTTGAATACCGGCGGCGAAATTTGCGCGCCCTTACGGTATCTTACGTCTATCGAAAATTTTATCCTGTCGCCTACCAGTATAGTGCTCCTATTGACGGACCCTTGAGCCGAAACATCGTCACCGGCGGCATGTGCAATTCCGCAAAATAAAGCTAACGCAGAAAATATAATCAGGGATCTTTTTATAGTGCCCATCGTCTATATGCGCTTCTTCCTCTTTTTGAAGAACTTGATGAACTCTTCTATGTAGGATTTGTCCGTCATTATATCGATATGGTCCATGCTGACGCCTGAGAATATCTTTCTTCGCTCCTCTACAAGCTCGCGCGATCTGGCGGAGTACTTTTCCCGCACCAAAGCATTGGATGTATCGATCATGTAGACCGAGCCCGTTTCGGCATCGGATAGTTCCACGAGCCCGACGTTGGGAAGGGTTATCTCGCGCGGATCCGTGATCGTGATGGCGACGGCGTCGTGCCGCTTATTGGCTAGCGATAAAGCCTTCTTATAGTCTTTCGCAAAAAAGTCCGAGATGATAAATGCCACGACGCGCCTGGCAGTAACTCCGTCCAGGTATCGAAGCGCTCCGGCTATGTCGGTGCCTTTGCCTTTAGGTTTGAAATAGAGCGCCTCCCTGATCACGCGCAGGACATGCGAAGGGCCTTTTCTGGGCGGGATGAATTTTTCCACTCTATCGGTAAAGATTATCAGGCCGACGCGGTCTTTATTCTGTATCGCGGCGAACGCGAGGACTGCGGAGACTTCCGCGGCAAGTTCGCTCTTCAGGCGCTTCGACGTCCCGAAATACGACGAGCCCGACGCATCCAGGAGTATCATCACGGTGAGCTGGCGCTCTTCGACGTACTTCTTTATGAACGGGTGGCCCATCCGGGCCGTGACGTTCCAGTCGATCGAGCGGATCTCGTCGCCGGGCTGGTACTCGCGCACCTCGTCGAACTCTATCCCGCGGCCTTTGAAGACCGACTCGTACTGGCCGGAGAGCATGTCCGTGACTAGTTTCGACGTCGTTATCTCTATACGCCGTATCTTGCGTATTATGTCTTTTGGGAGCATTATTTCTTTAAATTCGAAACTCGAATATCGAAATTCGAAACAATATCGAAATCCTAATTTTCAAAATGCAAGACATTCAAGTTTTGAACATTTGAATTTCGGAAATTTGAATTTGTTTCGTATTTCGAATTTAGAATTTCGAATTTGGTTACCAGCGTTCTCTTAGGGGACTCTTACTTCCTCGAATATTCTCTTTACAACATCTTCGGATGTCTTGTCCTCCGCCTCCGCCTCGTAGCTGACGATGACGCGATGGCGGAGTATATCGATGCCGATCGTCTTCACGTCCTGAGGCACGACGTAGCCACGCCCCTGCAGGAACGCATATGCCTTCGACGCTATCGAGAGATATATGCTCGCCCTAGGGCTTGCGCCGTACTGGATTAGCGGGGTGAGCTCATCGAGCCGGTAGAGCTTCGGCTCTCTGGTCGCGAAGACGATATCGACTATGTACTTCTCTATCCTCTCGTCCAGGTAGATCTCGTCGACCACTTTCCTGGCCCTCACTATGTCTTCGGGGCCCACGACCGCCCGGACGTCGATCTTCTTATCCGTCACCGCCATCCTCTGCATGATCTTCAGCTCCTCTTCCTTCGACGGATAACCGATCTTTAATTTCAGCATGAACCTGTCCACCTGGGCTTCCGGCAATGGATACGTCCCCTCGTGCTCTATCGGGTTCTGCGTCGCGAGGACAAGGAAAGGTTCGTCGAGTTTATAGGTATTCTCGCCTATAGTGACCTGCCGCTCCTGCATCGCCTCAAGGAGCGCGCTCTGGACCTTTGCGGGCGATCTATTGATCTCATCCGCCAATATTATATTAGCGAATATGGGCCCTTTCTTCGTCGTGAAATCGCCGGTCTTGGGATTGTATATGAGCGTCCCTATCAGGTCGGCCGGCAATAGGTCGGGCGTGAACTGCAGGCGCTGGAACTTCGTCTTTATCGATTGCGCAAGGACGCGCACAGACAGTGTCTTCGCAAGCCCCGGCACGCCCTCGATGAGGATATGGCCGTTCGCTAAAAGACCTACGAGGAGCCGCTCCAGGAGATACCTCTGGCCCACTATGACCTTCTCCATTTCGGTCAGAAGTGTCTTTACGAACGCGCTCTCCTTCTTGACCTTTTCATTGATCGCTTCCACGCCTGTATTTAACATAAAGTGCCTCCGATTTGTTGTCATCTCACTTTAGACAAATCGTCCCGAGGTGCCATCGCCTCGCTCCCGCACCGAGGGACTACCTTAAATTTACTTTTACCCTAACTCTCTAATTTGTGAATTCACGAATTTTAACAGGACTACCTTTTCCAGATATTCAAGGCTTAGCGGCTTCGTTATGTAATCGTCCGCCCCCGCATCGAGCGCCTTGTTTATAGTATCGTCATCCTTAACTCCGGTGATCATGATCACCACTATGTTCTTATCGATGGCCTTTATCTCTCTTAGGGCCTCTATGCCATCCATGCCGCCGCCCAGGTTTATATCGAGCAGGACTATCTTGGGCCGTTTTTTCTCGACCAGCCTGACCGCCTGCCTGCCGCTCGTAGCATTTAATACTTCGTAATTCCTTGCGCTGAAGAATTCGTAGAAGAACGAGTCGATGCCCATCTGGTCATCGACGGTGAGGATAGTGCAGAGGGGTTTATTGTCTTGATCTTGCGTCATATGGTGTTATTATACCATAGTATTTCCCATAAGCAATGGCCTCAAGCGCAATCCTTGACCGTTTTGGCAATAGATGGTATATTATCACATAACAAACTTCAATATTTCCGCCGCGGGAGTAGTTCAATGGTAGAACACGAGCCTTCCAAGCTCGTTGCGTGGGTTCGATTCCCATCTCCCGCTCCATCTAATAAAATAGGGACGGACGCTATTTTTTAGAAATGTGGTCTGTCCCTATTTTATCATCGCCTTGATACTGAGTCCATGTACGCAATAAAAGGAAGTCCCTCGTCGCATGAGTTAGACTACAGCTCCTCGGGACAGTTTTGCCAGAGTTAGATTGAGGCAAAACTGGTGGGTCGCTAAAACAAAACGGCAGATGGCTGTCCTGTCATGGCTTACTAAGAATTTTAAGATTTTTTCAAACAATATAAAATCAAAACCATCTCTATTACGAGGCTTATTTTGAGGAACTACGGGGTAAGGCTTATTGGGATGAAATAGCTATTATACGGCCACTTTTTCTTCGAGTTTAGTTATGCGAATTTCATGATTATCGATCTTTTTTTCAATAACTTTGACTCTTTGGTTCGTATCCATAACAGCTACTTTTATCATCTCGACATCTGATTTAAGACCGCCAAGTTCAGATACCGCGCTTTCAATCCTGTCCAAACGCTGGGTATTTGATGTTTGTCCTTCCGCTATTGTCTTGACATCAGAATAGATCTTCTCTAATAATACCCTGGTTTCACGCGCTGAATCTATCGTTTGAGTCTTTGGTGCTTTATCACTTTTCTTCATACTATGATTCCTCCGATTACAGAATTGAATCTATCATAATCGAATAGAGATGTAAAGATATTTTTGCTTATTTTTGCTTATTTGTCTTATTGTTCGCTTATGCTTAAGAAGATCGCATAAAAATGATAAGACCGGGCTTTTATAGACCTTATTGATACTATGAAATCTTTTACGCTCATAAACGACGGAAACCCAATAAGGTTTTATTATTAATAAACTGAATCAAACGGATGGATACCCTTACGGATCTTCGAGTAAAAGTAGATGTGATAAAGAAGGCCGGGCATGGCCTCCATTTCAGGCGGGAAAAACCGCCTCAAAATAAGACGTGGGTTATAGAAACGCTTCATTCCTTTCCAAAAAGCCCTTTCTAGTTCATCCGGCGTCATGTGTTTAGGTCGGATAACTGCCTGATAGAAATCATACTGAGAATAGTTTTCATGAATTAATCGCCCCTCCTTTTTAAGCTCATCATAAGAAAGAGTTCCGGGAATCGGTGTAAGTAACCAAGGTATAACGGCGTCTACTTTATTTTGGATCATCTCCTCTATGGTCCAGTCAATCGAATCAAGAGTATCATCGTCCATGCCAAAGATAAGGCTGGCGAGTAGTGGAATCCTTGCTTCTTTAAAGTTTTTTATGATATCTTTAAAAGCCATTTTGGTATTCTGCGATTTATTGATTGAGCTTAGATTAGAGTGCGTAAGGGATTCTATTCCTACGAAAGCGCTTGCGCAGCCGCTTTCGTAAGCAAGTCGTAATAGCTCTGGCTGACTTGCAACACCGGTCTCAAATTGAGCAAGCCATTGGATATTCAATGGCTTGAGCGCAAGAAACAATTCCCGCGCGCGAGCTGGATTTACAGCGATATTATCATCTGTAAACATCACAAATTTAGAGCCATGGTGTTTAATTTCCTCGACTACTTCCCCGATAGGACGATATCGCACTATTTTTCCAAAATACTTTGTTACTAAGCAAAACTTGCAATCCCGCGGACAGCCCCGGCTTGTTTCAATAAGTATTATGGGATTCTTCATATCCCAAAAGGCGCTTAAATACTTTTTTCTGTCAATTAAATCGAAGCGTGCCGGCGGTAAACCATCAAGTGATGGAGGATTAGTACACTCATATTGAGTTTTCAATTGCCCTTTGTCGAAATCATCGAGAATAGATTCCCATAAGTTGTCTACTTCTCCTATGATATGAGAGTCAAAAGCACCGCTTTTGATTATTGTATCACAAATAGCAAATGCACCTACACCACCAATAATAGAGGGTGTCTTGCGTTTCCGAAATTCTTTAGCAATATCAATTGCCCGTGGAATGTGACGCAGCATGCCTGTTAATACTACAAGATCCGTATCCTCATCAAAATCTATATTACCTACCACCTCATCGATGATACGCGTTTCAAACCGCTTTGGAGTAAGTGCCGCAAGATATGGTAGTGTGCGGGAAGGAATGAATGATTTCCGGCTTTTGATTATACGGTGCTGGTCATCATATGATGACGGGTATATAAATAATATCTTTTTCATATAGTTATCTAACCTTGCGTTTGCATTATTTTATCACACAACTCGTTGTGCTGCTCTGGATATTTTGGATATCATAAATCAAATAGGAACCCTATGCAAGCGGTTTGCTGCTACCTTCGTAGCGTAATATCGGAACCTAGCCGTAAGGTAAGCGGGTGGCTATCTTACCCCTCTCTCGGCCAGAACAGGGCACAAAAGCCAAAAAGTGGTTAAATTCAGGGTATTTATGGCAGGTAAAGCAAAGAGGCACTGGCTATACACTAACCAGCGCCTCTCTTGACTTGTAGGCAGTCCTCTTATTTAGGTCTAAGACTTCGATTTCACACAACTCTTTGATGTCACAAGAGTTAAAAATACTTGAGTAAAGTTGGTGGTGAGGGAAGGATTCTGAGTCCTACCCGACGGCAATCCCCACATTTACAACCTTTTTTACAAACAAGATCATACATTATCGCCTTCGAGCTTAACAGATGTTAATGAAACCTAAAAGGCTTTCCCGCAAACATCTCTCTTTTTAATTTCCTACCAGCCGCGATGTCGACAGTATGTTTCAAATTAAACATGACGAACTTCAAATAATCGCTCATATTAAGATGGCGATCTTTAGGTCCCGCTCCTTTTATAACCGGTAATTTTAGATCCATGGATACCCCCTACATTAGGATTGCTATCTTTTTATATAATTCTTCTGTTCCGAACTTAAGGCACAACTCTTTGAATTCCTTACTCTTATAATTTACGTTATTCGCGCGGATCAAGCTTAGTATATCAAGAAGATCTTTATACTCTCGCGCCTTCCTGTTGCTTTTAATAGCATGTAGTTTCATGGCCAGGAGAGTATTAAGCGACGGTACCATAAATTTCTGATTTGCTATCGAAATCATTTTAGCATCTTTTACTATTTTGTCGAAGGTTTCCTTGTCAACGAACATAAAATCGATATCCGCCAAATAATAATCATTGGCTTTAAATCTCACAAATGTATCGTGAATAAAATCTATTTTAAAACCGGCCTTCTTTAGAGCTTCGGAAATTTTATGGAAATCTTCTTTTACTATGGCAAAGTCCACATCCATAGTCTGCCGCATGAATTTATGATAATTGACCGCGAAGCCGCCGATCAAAATGCAGGAGACGCCTTCTTTTTTCTCTATCGCCGCTATCAGATGAAATATTGTTGGATATGTCATAATTACTTAAACTGCTCCTTTATTTTGGGGCGTAGTTACTCTATGAAGATATACTCTTTTGCCTGATTTACTGGAATATCCAAACAGGTCAGGTGTAAGCCTAACTATTTTGTCAGAATGAGTGTTGCCAACAGACCATATATCTGGTCTGTTTGTAGCAGTAATCGTATAAATAATGTTATTGTCGGCTATCTCATAATTCCCGCTGTAAGTTATTGGTATTTTTTTCCCGCTTTTCAAAAAAATTTCTCCTTCTACTTTGAAATTTTTGTCAGGATAAAATGTTATTGTTAACATACTATCAGAGGTTGGTACTTTGACTTCTCCTTTCCATGTTCCAATTATCACTTTTTGTATATCAACTTTTGCTAAATCTCGTGCTGCAATAAAATCTGCTACGACTATCCTGCCTATTAAAAAAGCAAATAACCCAATTACACAGATAATAATAGTTGCTCTTTTACGCATGATTTTTCCTTTGCGATATTTTTTCGTTATATTTTATGAAATCTTAAAGCTACTCCTTGATGGCTTTCGTAATTAAGAAAAAAGCGACCATACCACTTGCGAAACCTAATACTCCACACCATATATTAATAGTTATTGACTTAAAAAAAATTCGACAAATAAAGTCCAGAACCAATAAATATTCCTGCACAGCCTATTATTTGGTATATTCTAATTTTTTTACTTTTTTCCATATCATTCTCCTTTTAAGGGTGGCGGGGTTGTTTTATTTTGTCTGACCTTGAACGATAATAAAAAACGCTGGCTATACCTCGATCGGCGTCTTTGTAGTTACTCAATTTTCCCCTGAATGATATTTTAGGTCTAATATTTCTACCTCACTACAGGAAGGATTCGGCTACTTCGGTCGCCTTAATGTTGAGTCCATGTAGGCAATAAAAGGAAGTCCCTCGTCGCATGAGTAAGACTACAGCTCCTCGGGACAGTTTTGCCCGAGTTAGACTACAGCAAAACTGGTGGTGAGGGAAGGATTCGGCGACTTCGGCGT
>Ga0315284_10001872_pt1 | contig 29975 bp, 31 predicted proteins | sample YL17G09_16_MG_FD_203696 | JGI IMG/M metagenome (GOLD analysis project Ga0315284, IMG submission 203696) | Sediment microbial communities from Yellowstone Lake, YNP, Wyoming, USA - YL17G09_16 | ecosystem: Environmental > Aquatic > Freshwater > Lake > Sediment | place: USA: Wyoming | collected...
TCTTTATAACTTATCCATAATTTTCATTAATATTTCTTCTTGATAGCTCAACTTTTCAAAAATAAGTGCTTCTTCCATTTTAAATTCATATTGTTTTTTTCCTTGAAAATTCTTGTATACAACAGAAACACCTGAATCAGTTATTTTAAATTCACAAAAAATAGCGACATTACTGAGAGAAATATTTTCAGGTTCTGTAATATCAATCCATCTAATAAATCCGCCTTGTTTAAGTTCATCCATTTGGTCTACATATCTATATGTTTTTAATTTTTTCATATAATGCATAATTTCTGTTTTAGTGAGACTGAGTTCAGATAAAATATTTATTTTTATTTTATGATTTTTTACAGTAGTTAAATTTAATATATGTGAATTCTTATCATTTTCTACAGCCTTAATTATTTCTTCAAGTTCCATAATTAACATATTGGATTATTTATTTATATGTTAACCAAATATAGAACCGAATGGAGAACCACTTTCATTTGCAGCCATAGGTTCTGGAGGTTGTCCTTGATTTTGGAAATCTTCTTGATAATTATTTTTCTGAACATTTACAACAGGTAATTGATTAATAGATGTAGTATTTCCAGTATAAAGAGGACTATTCATAGGAGGTAAAGATTGTTGAAAAGATTGTTGTTCTGTTGTATTTTCATTTTCATTAATAGTAACTTTTTTCTTTTTCTTTTTAGGTGTTTCATCACTGGTTGATGTTAAAGTCTTTAATCTATCAAATAAAGAATGAATACCTAATTTAAAAGAATCATGAAAACTGATAGTAGCAATAATAATAGAAATAATAGATGAGAACATAAATTTGCTGTCATACATGATATAATCAGGATAAGGATGTGCTGAAAATGTTGGTATATAACAGATAATCCTATTTATGAAATAAATACTATAAAATAGAATATATACAAATACTAATAATTTAATTATTATTTCAATAGAAGAATTTGTTTCATCTATAAGTGGTAAATACATATTCATAAAATAAATCAAAATAGAATAGAATAATAATGCTAAACCAATATATTGACCTATATTTATTAATTCAGTTTTCATTTTTTCATCCATATAAAAAACCCAACTAAAAAACCCTTTAGACAATTGTTCCTTTTCAAATTTATGATCTTCCATATGAATATTAAAGAAATTAATTATTCATATAAAGAATTTGGTATAACTTATTTATAAATAATGTCGTGTAATTTAGAAGAAAAACAATATTTGGATTTAATTAAAAATATTATAGAAAATGGTTATTTGGAAGAAGGAAGAAATGGAAACACCTTAAGCACTTTCGGGGCTTCTTTAAGGTTCTCTCTAAAAGATGGAAAAATACCAATTATGACAAGTAAAAAAACAGCATGGAAGACTTGTTTAAAAGAATTATTATGGTTTATTTCTGGTAATACAAATACAAAACTTTTACAAGAAAAAGGAGTTCATATTTGGGATGGAAATACTACTCGTGAATTTTTGGATTCTAGAAATTTAAATGATTATCCAGAAGGAATGATGGGTCCAAGTTATGGTTATCAATGGAGGTCATTTGGAGCTAAATATAATTCTTCTGCTGGTAAACCATTTGAAGAAGGAATAGACCAATTACAATATATTATAAATCAGTTAAAAGATTGTAAAACAAGAAATTCTCGTAGATTGATAATGACTGCTTGGAATCCGTTACAATTAGATGAAATGGCACTTCCTCCATGTCATATTTTGTGTCAATTTCATGTTCATAATACGAATCAGTTAAGTTGTTCTATGTATCAAAGGTCAAATGATGAATGTTGTGGAACGCCTTTTAATATTGCTAGTTATAGTTTTCTTACACATTTATTAGCTAAACATTGTGGTTTAGAAGCTTATGAGTTTGTTTATTTTAAAGGAAATTGTCATATATATGAAGAACATATAGAATCAGCTAAAATACAAATGAATAGAGAACCATTCCCATTTCCAACACTTAATATTAAACAAATGAGAGAAAATATAAATGATTATGAGATACAAGATTTTGAAATAAATAATTATCAACACCACGAACAAATTTATTATAAAATGATTGCATAGATTTAGACATAAATGCGTAATTTAAATAAAATAAAAATAAAATATAAGTTAATGAGTGGTAATCGTGCTAATGCATCTGCAATTCAAAGAAGAACTAATAATCCTCCTCCAGTTAGATCATCATCAAGTTCTTCATCGCGGTATACTCCTCCACCACCTACACCACAACCAAACCCTAAGCTTTCAGTTTCAGATGCGATTGCATTGATTACAATAAGACTTGGTCGTGTTGAAACATTTATTAATCAATTGCCTCCATTAGATCAATTAGAATCATTTTCTTCTTCACAAACAGAAGAAACAGGAAATAATATGTCTTTGGTAAATGATAATGTGTTTCAAAGTATTGTTACAAGATTAGAAAGATTGGAAAAATCCCAAAATACAAATATTGATAAAAAAGTTTCTGAATTGGAACAACAATTATCTTTATCTGCAGGAAATGTCCAAAAAATATTATCTTTAGAACAATTGGTTTCTTCTTTAGAACAAAAAATAAATCTTTTACAGAATAATAATTCTGAACTAAAACCCGTTGATACAACATTAGTAGATAATAAGATTACTTCTTTGAATACACAAATAGAACAACTAAAAGATACAGTATTATCTCTTCAGACATACACTATGAATACAAATACAAAGTTGATTGATTTAATAATAACAAATACAGAAATGAATGAAAATCAAGAGGAGAATCAAGATATAACAAAGCATTTGGAAAATTTATTTAGACATAATTTTGAAAATTTGGAAACTGAAGAAAATAATTCTGATACAGAAGAAGTTTTAAATGAAGAACAAATTTCTTCAAATAAATTAACTTTAAATGAAGAAGATTTATCATCTTTAAGTATTAACTTATAAAGTTTTTTAATTATAATGATATGAGTATTGATGTAGAAGAACCAATTATATTTTTTAATAATGAATATAATTCTTTAAAAAATAAAAAAAATGAAAATATAGATATATATTTATCTTATTTTTCTTATATTACAAAAAAGTCACTTATATTAGATTATCGTTTTTTTAAACTAATTGGAAATCCAAATAATTATGAGTTGTTTTTAAATTATTTAATGAACCAAATAGAAGAAATATTAACACAAACAAATTTATTTAATTTATATTTTAATATTGATACAATAACTCTTATAGAATTGGATAAATATTCTATTTTTTTTATAAGAGTAGCTAAATTATTTTCAGAAAAATATCCAGATTGTTTACAAAATTTTTATATTCTTGGTTCAGGATTTATGTTTGATAATATGAAAAATTTGTTCTCTTTTATTTTACCAAAAAAAACGAGAGAAAAGATACAATTTATTCCATTATAAATATAAATAATAATATTAAGATATAAATATTATTATTAGAATGAAACTTACAATTTCCGAAGCAAATAAGAAACAATTTATTTCTATTTTTCAAATGTTAAAGAATGTATCAAATATGATTCAAATGAATATGAATGAAGATAAACTTCATATACAAGGAATGGATAATTCACATGTTTCTTTGTATGATATTCAATTACATAAAAGTTGGTTTCATAATTATGAAATAGATGTATCCAAAGATGTCTGCGTGGACTCTGTATTATTCTCTCAAATTCTCTCTTTAGGATTAGAAACAGAACAAATTAATTTAATTTTTCATGAAGAAACAGTAGAAATGCAATTGATAGGAAAAGATTATAATAAAATATTTAATATTCATTTAATAGAAAATAATTATGAATGGATGTCTATTCCAAATTCAAATGATTATGATGCAGATTTTTCTATAAAAACAAAATTAATTCAAGAATATTGTGGTCAGTTGCTTTTATTTGGAGATACATTAAATGTAAATTGTAATGATACGAATGTATATTTCTTTACATCAGGAAGTAATGGTGATATGAAAATAGAAATAAAAATAGATGATTTAATGGAATATTCAATTACAGAAGAAACAGATATTAAGATACAATATAGTTTAAGTTTTATTCAAAAGACATTATTAACATACAAATTTTTTGAAAATGTACATTTCTTTATAAGCACAAATTTACCTTTAAAAATATCATATAATTTGGGTTGTGAATTATCTTCTTGTGTATTTTACATTGCACCTAAAATTGATGATGATGACATTTAATTTAAAATTCTAAGTGCTTGTTTTGTTAAATTATCTCTATTAGTATGAGTATTAAGTTGATACCAGCCAGGATGTAATTTTGTTGCAGGCATATTCAATACATGGTTCCAAGCATCTGGAACAATACTTTTTTCTACTTCTACTCCTAATTTTTTTATACACCAAGAAATCCATGTATCATCTATTTTAAAACAACATCTGGGCATACTAGGATAAAATTGTGTTATATCTTTTAATTTATTTATATTGAATATATATCCAGCAAACCCCATTACTTCTTTAAATTTTTCACGTTGAATAATATTATTACTTGAAACTTTATCTGGATTATTCAAATAAGATTTATATAAACTTCCTATAAAATTTCTACGAACAATAATATCATCATCTAAAACAATAACAACTGAATCATTTGGAATAATATCTACTGAACCAAGTAATTTAGCACAAGGACCGTTAATATCAGTTGGATTTAATATTACACTTGGGTCTTTTAGTAAATATAAAGGAATTTTATATTTGAATTGTTTTACAGATAAATTAATTATTAATTTATAATAAGGAATTCTTTGTCTTTTGAGAGATATATATACTTTTACAAAATGTCTAGAAATTAATCTTTCAGGTAAGGTTGTCATAGTTAAGTAAATATTATGCATAATATATAATATATAAAATATTTTTTTATAATAATAATCGTTATAAAAAACATATTATTTTAGTATAAATAATATGTTTCAATCAATTGTAATATTTTTAATTATTTTAATGATATATTTGCATATTTTTTATCATTTAAAAAAAAGCAATGAATTAGAAATTTATGAAATAACATTTACAACAAAAGAAAATTTAGATAATATTTGTAAACTGAGACAACCCGTTGTTTTTAATTATGACTTAAATTTGGTAGAATGTGAGAGAAAATATTTGATAGATACATTTCCTGATAAAGAAATAAATTTAAAAAATATTATATCTAATGATAGTGTTCCGTTAAAATTGTCTGAATCTATTCAATTAATTGATAATGATACAAAAGGTTCTTATTATAGTGAAAAAAATAAACAATTTTTAGATGAAACCATTATAGATACGATTAAAAAGAGAGAAAAAGATATTATTCCTATATTTACTTGTTGTTCTATGTATGATATTTTATTTGGAGCTAATAATAGTTATACACCATTACAATATGATATAAATTATAAAAATTATTTATATATATCAGAAGGAACTGTTAAAATTAGATTTACACCTCCAGTGAATGAAAAATATTTAGATATTTTTATAGATTATGAAACAATGGATATAACGAGTCGTATTAATGTTTGGAAAGAACAAAATATAGAAAATGTAAAATTTATAGATATTGTTGTTGAAAAAGGAAATATGATTTATATTCCTCCATATTGGTTATATAGTATTCAATTTATAGAAACATCTACAATTATTTCTTTTAAATATAGAACATATATGAATTTGTTAGCTATTCTACCTCATTTATTTATTCAAATGTTACAATTACAAAATATAAAACCTGTATTAAATACATTTAATTCAACAATTATTCAAAAAAATAAAAAACCTAAACTGAAACCAGTTAAAAATAAAAAACATAAGAAATCAAATATTACTTAAGAAAAGTGAATGACGATAATATTAATAAAATTGAATAAAATATTTAAAGTTATTAAATAACTAAAAAAGAAATGTCAACCATCCAAACAACAAATATTTATATTCTTAAATTGAAAGAAGGTAAATATTATATTGGAAAAAGTGATAATATATTAAATAGATTTCAGCAACATATAAATGGAAATGGTTCTTCATGGACAAAAAAATATAAACCATTATCTATTGAAAAAACAATTGAAAATGTGTCTTCTTTTGAAGAAGATAAAATTACAAAAGAATATATGTATAAATATGGTATAGATAATGTTCGTGGAGGTTCTTATATTGAGATTGAATTATCAGATTTACAAAAAGAAATAGTATGTAAAGAAATTTGGGCTGCAAATGACCTTTGTACACGATGTGGTAGGTCAGGACATTTTATAAAAAAATGTTATTCTAAAAAAGATATTTTTGGAAATACAATTGAAAAAGAAGAAGAAGATGAAGAGGAGGAGGAGGAAGAAGAGGAAGAAGAGGAAGAATGTTGGGAATGTAATTATTGTGATAGAACTTTTACTACAAAATTTGGAACATTGGTTCATGAAAAGTCATGTAATAATAAAAAAAAATCTAAACAATCATGTTATCGTTGTGGAAGACCAGGACATTATTCATCAGATTGTTATGCTTCAAAACATATAAAAGGATATTATTTATAATCGCATTCAATAATTTAAATATTAGTTTGAAGAAATGATATACCAAGAAGGTTTTTCTCTCTTTTTTTTCCAAGAAGCAATTTTTTGTTTTTCTTCTGACATGTAATAATTTCTATATGATAAAACTGGGTCATCACTTTTATATTGTACAGGCATAGCAAGTGCAAAAGGAGTTAATCCTTCTTTATCAAATTTGGCTTCTCTTGGGATGTTTTCTCTCAATATTAAAGATATAAGATATGATTTGTGGAATTTTGTTTCTGGATGTCCGTATCTGAATCTCCATTCTATATGTAGTTCTTCAACTAAATCCAATACCCATATAAAATTTTCTCTTGAAGTTCTGCACCAAATTGTGACTGGATGGTTTTTATGTGCAAGTTTATACAATTTATCATTGATTTCATCATCTGGGTCTAATAATCGTTTTGCAGAACAAAGCATCTGGACTGCTTCCAATAAAATTTTATGCACATGTTTATCCATCATATATTGTGCAATTTCTTTTTGAATAAACGATAAGATGAACAAATTCATTTTTCAAATACAGATTTTTCAAAGATAATGAGAGAGTAAGTATTTTAAATACTAATAAATTTATTTCAATTTTTTTACAATAAAATAAGATATATATCCAAGTAGTAATCCTAATATTGAACCATATAATAATTGTTCCATAGTATGGTCTCTAAACACATATCTTTCATATATTACAGCAATTCCTATTAATAATAATACCAATCTCCATATAAAATTATTTAATATAAAAAATACATAACCAATAGAAAAAAATATATTTTGTGTATGAAATGAAGGCATACCATATCTTTTTTTAGAAAAAGTATCACTTTCTAAAAATTTAATTGGATGAGAAGGATTTTTTTGTTTAATTTGATTTGTCAAAAAATTATTGATACATATATTTATAATAAAAAATATAATATAATAAATAAAAAATATAAATTTATTAAAAATTAATATACAAATTATAAAAAAAGAAATTGTATCACCAAAATATCCAATTGCATAAAATAAGTTATTCAAATTATTCAAATTAAATAATGTATTCATATAATATATTATTTTATTTATTTTAAACAAACGAAAAATCAAAATGTCCAATTTTAAACCAACGAAGAATCAAAATGTCCCATTTTGATTCTTCGTGGTCAGATACCAGTAACGATTTGAAATGACGCCCTAAAGGGCGTCCCATTTTAAACCAACGAAGAATCAAAATGTCCCATTTGATTCTTCGTGGTCAGATACCAGTAACGATTTGAAATGACGCCCTAAAGGGCATCCCATTTTAAATCTTCACTAGTATAAATCTTCACTAGTATAAATCTTCACTGGTATAAATAATTTTATTTATTCATCATCTAATGTAGATATATTTACTCCTAACTCTATAAGTTCTGTTAAAATAACATCTTGTTCACGTTTTATATTAAACATTAATCTTTTCAAGAGATTATATTTTCTTATAGTTATACATATTTGTTCTTGTTCTGTATTTATGAATTGAAATTTTTTGTCTTCTTGTAGTTTCAATTCATAATCATATTCTGTTCCAAAATAACTATTACTATTTAATTTTCTTTTATAAATTTTCAAATATGATATTAAACCATTTACTATCATAAAATTTATTATTGCAATAACAAATAAGAACTTCATATTATATTATTACACTATATGTGTTTAAATCTATTTATGACATATTACACCATTATACAATGTAAGATATTAAATAACAGATAAATATTGAATTGTATCATTTTCATATATAGTAGCTCTAAATGATTGTTTATATCCTTCAACAAATACTATATCACCAGTATAAATTTGGTCTACACCATAATCATTTAATCCATTTTTTTTCTTAAAAATAATTGGTAACTTTACATTATTATGTTGATTTGAAATAGTATAATATTGCCATTTATCTCTATTCACAAATAAAGGTCTTCCCATTAATTGTAAAATTTTATCTTCAGATGATTTATGAAAAGGTGTAAGTATTCCTACTTGTCTATAAGCTGTATTTACAGAACCAATATTAGTAGGAATATTTATAGGAACTAAATACCTATCATCTCTTAGAGGAGGTGAATATGGATTTAATAATACATCATTAACTGGAAAATTAGTATAAGGCCAACTAGGCATAAAAGAAGTATTTATTGGTCTATCATATTGTTCTTTAGTATTTATAGTAATATTATTTGTATCTTTTATATGAATAGGTTTATTATAGCTAATATAAAAAAATATAATTACAACACATATTATTAAAAAAATTATAAATAAATATGTATTTTCAATACAAATAACACCTGGTGGACACTTTTTCATTATATATTATACAATTAATAAAATCTTCTCTCATTATAGATTTTTTATCATAATAAAATCTAAAAATTTGATATATATTATATAAATATGTATCAAATCCAAATTCATAACAGAGATTATAGTTCTTATGATGTCATACCATCTACAGAAATAATAATAAATCCTTTTCAAGAAAAGTTATTTTATGGTGATACTTTCTCTCTTTTGAATGAAAAAATAGAGAGAAAAGAATCTATTATAAGAAAACAAAAGAAGATACAAGGTATATTAATTTTGCAAAACAATAAAACATATGGTTCTTATTCTAAACGATTATTATATAAATGTATTCCAAATGAAATAAACCTTCCTCATTTTTTAATTCCATACATACAAAAATACGATTTCCAAAAAACATTTACCAATTTATTTATTAATTTTGAATTTAAAGAATGGGAAGGTAAACACCCAATCGGTACAGTTGTAGATATAATAGGCTCAGTGGACGATAATTCTTCTCTCTTTGAATATGAATTATATTGTAAAAATCTACAATCTTCTTTGAATCATTTTAATAAAACCATTCTTCCAATCCTTCCTTCTAATCAAATTAATTTACAAGAAAGAAATTTTATATTTACAATTGACCCAGCTGGATGTACTGATTTTGATGATGCTTTTAGTGTTGATAATGAAAAAGTTTGTATTTATATTTCTAATGTTCCTCTTTTTTTTGAAAAAATGGGAAATAAAGGTTGGGATGTCTTCTCTCTACAAAAAAGAATATCTACCATTTATCTTCCTCATACAAAAAAACCATTGCTTCCTAATATATTATCTGATAATTTATGTAGTTTAAAACAAGGTAATTGGAGAGAAACTATAGTAATGGAAATAAATAAAGAAAATATTATTTTTTATAATAAATTTGTTTACATTGCTCATAATTTTATTTATGAAGAACCAAACTTATTATATCATAGTCATTATCAACTATTGCTTAAAAAGGGAAAACAACTTCTCTCTAATTACCCTTATATAGAATCTATAAATGATAGTCATGACCTTGTTTCTTATTTTATGATATTTATGAATCATCAAATTGGATTAAGATTATCTTCTGGAATTTTTCGGGTTACTGAAGAAAATAATAAAAATACAACAAATATTTCTTTAAAACCATTTTTAAATGATTGGAATTCAAATTATTCTGGACTATATACTTTTGTAGATAAAAAAAAGAGAGAAAAAGTATTCCATGAAGCATTACAATTAGAATATTATACTCATATTACATCACCTATAAGAAGAGTTGTTGATATTATAAATTTAATATTATTTCAAATGGATTTGAAACTGTTTACTTTCTCTCTTTCAGCTACAAAATTTGTTGAAAACTGGATTAACCAAATAGAATATATAAATGAAACATTTCATAAAATTAAAAAAATACAAAATAAATGCAATTTTATACATTCTATTCAAAATCAAACAAATATTTCTGGATATATATTTGAGAGAAATAAAGAAAAAAAAACATATAGTGTTTATCTACCTAGTTTAAAATGTGTTTATTATTTGAAATCATTGAATGAAATGGAATTTTTTAAAGAATATAATTTTTGTATTCATATATTTGAAGATGAAGACAAAATGAAAAAAAGAATAAGATTATTTAATAACATATTGTAACTTTTCTAATATTTTTACTTCTGGATATAAAGTATAAAATTCTGGATGATGTTTTTTAATTATCCATGGCTGATGTGTTCCAAATGTAACTTTTGAAAATAATTGTTCTACAGAAAATAATTTTGCTTCTTGGAAAGAAGGTTTAAATAATTTAACTTTATCAGTACAAGAAAAATATACATCTTCTGGTAAATTATTATTATTTATATCTTTTTGGATAACTTCAAACATTTTTGATTTTTTACGCAATGATAATCCACCATTACCAACAAAATTATTTATACCTTTAGGAGAATTCCCCCATGGTGCTCCTACATAGTCATATTTTAAAAATTTATTTATTAAATCTTTATTTTTTTCAAAAATAATTGTATCTGTTTGAAATACCAAAAATGTTTCTGTAGGTATTTTATTATAAAAAAATTTTTGGATAAATAAAAATGAATATTCATCTTTTGTCAAATTATTTATATTTAAATTAATTGTAGAAATACGATCTTTATAATGATGTAATTTATTTGAAATAATATTATTTACATATTCATTATTTGATATACCATGAAAAATAATTATATTCCATTCATTTGTCAAATTTTTTAAAAAAATATCAAGAACAAAAAAAAGTGCTGCATGCTTTCTTGGTTCAACTATAATTGCAGTGTATTTATTATATTTATCTACTTTTTGGAATTTAATTGAATTATATATTTTTTTTATTTTTTTTATACTATTTATCTGTCTAATTATAATATCATTTTGTATTATTACATTTTTATTTCTAATAATAATATTTGTTATATTGAAATTATTCATTATTATATTTATTAAATATATAAACTTTGATTTGTAACCACAAACTTTTGTATTTTTTCAATCAATAACTTTATTTTCTTTAATAATTCATAATTATATATTAATTCACATACAATTGATATTTCATTACAAATTGCAACTATTTTTAACATTGCTTTTACAAATTCCCCTAAATAAATTCCTTTTTCTTCTCTCAAAATCTGTAAAAAATATTTACATTCTTCTATTGTTTCTGAATTTAACCAGCCATTCATATATTCCATCAAATCATATTGGATATTGTATACTTCTCCTGTTTCAATATGATTTTCATTTTCATAATTTTGTAATCTATTGCATTCATAATCTATTACATTCATTATTCTCTCTAAATTTGGTATTTCAGGTCTCTTTATACATTTATGTTCTTCTGATACAATATGTATATTCGTAAAACAACTCAACATAATTCCCAATTCATTTTCAGTTAAATCATTTATATATCCATTTACAATCAAATGAGAGAATAATAGACATGGAACTTCTTTAAACTCTTTTGCAATTATTCCTTTCATTGTAATATTATCATCTTCTATAAATTTCTCTCTTTTTAATAAATTTGTCGTCTTATTTATTTTTTCTTTTAAATAATTTTCTGTTTTTGAATAATATTCTTTATTACAATTTATCTCTTCTTTTACATCCAACAATTTTTTATAAATAATTATATCTGAATCTATATTTCTATTTCTCTCTTTTATATCTATTATTTTTCTTTCCATTTCTTTTTTCTTTTTATTTGTTAATTGTTTTATGCAAACCTGATATTCTATATATTTACTTAAATCATCTGAAGAAGTTTTTAGATGTTGTAATGATTTTTCTATTCTTTCTAATTCTACTTCTTTCACTTTTATTTCTTCTTCTTGGAGAGAAATATCCATTTTAATTTCTTTTTGAAATAAACTTTTATTTACTATATCATGCAAAGAAGATAATAATAATTGATATGTTATTTTATAATTACTTATTAATTTTTGAGGTTTACCTGACATCATTATTTTATATTCATTGAAATCAACATCTCCTTTAAATAAATTATTTAAATGAATTACATAACCTTGTTTATCTAAACCTCTTCTACCAGCTCTTCCAGATGCCTGATTATATTCGTAACCATATAACATACGAAAATCTTTACCATCAAATTTATGTAAATCCGTAAAAATAGTTGTTTTAATCGGCATATTTAATCCACATGAAAATGTCTCCGTGCAAAATAACATTTTAATATATCCTTGAACAAATAATAATTCAACTATTTCTTTTAAAACAGGAATCATACCACTATGATGAGTTGCAATTCCTTTTTCCAAGAGAGAAACTAATGAAATATAATCTGGTAATTCTATAAATTCTTTATAATTTGGTATCTTTTCTCTCAAACTTTGTTCGCATTTATTACGAATAGTATATGGCGTTTTTGAATCATCCTCTAATAAAACACATGTAATTTCTTTTGCAGCTATTTCTATCTGTTTTCTTGATAAAATAAAACAAGCACATGGTAACATATTATTTTCAACTAAATATTTACATAATTGGTTTAATACATAACTTCTTTTTATTCTTGTAATTGGGTCTTTTTGAGAGAATAATTTTAATGTTTTTGTTACTTTTCTATAATTTATTTCTTGAAAATCATTCTTTTCTTTTAATAAAATTGGCTTATTTATTACTTCTTTTATTTCTCTCTCCAAATCTTTATCTTTTAACTTTTTGAAAAATCCTTCATTGCATGTAATAAAAGAATAATGATTTAATGGAACTGCTCTTTCATTTAATGTAATTAAATATACTTCTTTATTAGAATTTATATCTTCAATCCATTTTGCAAAATATTCAGGAGTATCTAATGTAGCAGATAACATTACATTTTGAACATGTGAAGGCAATAACATAAAAATAGATTCCCAAACATGTCCTCTATCTGGAAGACAAATACTATGAACTTCATCATGAATAACACATGCTAATTCATTTTCAAAATCCATTTCAAACATTACATTTACATTTTTTGATTTTTCAAAATCTGAACTGAAAGTTTTATTTTTATATAATGAATTTTGTAATATTTCTGCTGTCATTATTAATACATCTGCAGTCGGATTTAATTTTATATCGCCTGTTAATAAACCAAATGTAATTTCTGGGTATTTTTCCTTAAAATCATAATATTTTTGATTAGATAAAGCCTTTATAGGGCTTGTGTATATTACCTTTTTACCTTTTTTTACAAAATGTTGAATCGCAAATTCTGCTGGTAATGTTTTACCATTACCAGTAGGAACACACAGTAAAACATGTTTATCTTCTTTAATACCTTCTATCGCATATTTCTGAAAACAACTCAATTCAAATGGAAATATATTTTCTTTAAATTCTTTATTATATTTCTTACTACAAATATAAACCATATGAATAAATATTCATTTATATATTTATATATTTATATAAATGAATTATCTACTGCATAATTATAATAATTTATGGACTTTTGGGTTATTGTTTTATTTATACGATGTTCTTGACATCCTATAAATAAAAAATTGGAAGCTTTGCTTCTTGATTTTTTATTATTAACAAAGTTAATAATAAAAAATTGAAATGCTTTTTCTAAATCAAATAAGTGTACTTTTAATAAAAACAATGGCCAATCAATTGCAACCTCCTAGTTTCTTTATTCCATATGTTGAGGCTCACATATCAGATGAGCATATAAAACGAATACTTGAACAAAATTATGACCTCGGTGATGTGAATTTCATTGACCGAGTACAAAAATTTGATGCGGATGGATATGTCTACTTTTGGGTGTTTGTTCATTTCAGAACATTCAAATGGGATGACCGAACATTTGACTTGATTCGAGATTCCAAGGATTTCAGAAATCCTCCTCGCATTTACTATGAAATTGGACCAAACCAGATGAATGGAGCATATTGGAAGCTGATGTTCAACAAAGCCACAAGAAAAATGAGCATGCCGGAAATCAAGATTTCAAAAGAAATTCCTCAGGTGTCTCAAGGTTTCAGTCATCATACACAGATGCCTCGTTCCTACAAACCTTCAGAGACCAAGCCAAAATTTCAATTCATTCCAAGAGTTATCACTCACAAAAAGAGAGAAGCACAAGACAAAGCTCAACAAAAGACCAAGGCAAAAGTGGTTCCAGAAGAAATTTAAATGTGTAATTTAATTTAGTACACATTACTCTACAAAAAAGGTAAGACATTCAATTCTATTGTTCATATACTAACTTTCTCTCTTATACAGGTCAAGAAAAAAGGTAAGCCAATTCAAAATTATATATTGTTTCATTACTAACACTCTTCTTATACAGATTTTTTATTTTATTAAGTAATATTTTTTTATGAAAAAAAAACTGGAAACAATGTTAGTATCAGTCCAATAATCAAGTTTTCAAGTCTCTTACCTTATTTCGCCATCCGGTCTTCAATGTCTTCATTCAGTCGTCAAATTTCTTCTTACCAAACTCTAAATATAGTTTGGTTTTCTTTCATCTCTTTCTCTCGTTGGATTCGCAATTTTTGTGCTCGTCTTGTTTCATATGGAGTAATCCTATGATTTTCTTCAGTATCTGCAATATATTCCCAAGGGTCCAAATCATCATCATCAACTGTATCATTTTCTGAAAATTGAAGGTCTCGTATTTTGTATCTTGTTGTCAAGATTGATTCTTTGATGGAAGCAATCAATTCTGCTTTGTTTGGAAGAAGACACTTTTGTATCGCAAAAATTGATGTTTTCAAATTTTTCTCAGTTTTATAATAGTTCATCAAAACATGATAATGAACTTGTTTCAAAGAACTGTGGCCACTCCAAAAGATTATTTCAAGAGATGATGCAAAAGCAACACGGTGGGCCTCTTTGTGGATAATTGTAGAATAGTTCATTTTGTAATTGATTGTTGGTTTTCAAATGTAATAAACTTCATATTGGAAAAAGCATTTCAATTTTATTTTATTATTGAATGTCATTAGACATCATAAATATGATGCATAAAAAATAAGAAGAAAGGTCCAGAAATTATTTTATATTCTTTTTCTTTTTCTAGTTTTTCTTCCACCTCTTGGACTGCCTTTATGAGGGGAAGGTGTTCTTGACCTTGACCTTGACCTAGACCTTGAACGAGTTCTTGATGGTAAAGCCGTTATTTTTGTAATTGTATTTAATTGATTTTGTATTCTATCCATTTTTTCTCTAAATAATTCCACATTTTCTTTTAACATTGCAATATCATTTTTAAAATGTTGTATAGTTGGTCTATCTGATTTTGGATCAGGAGTCGCACCATAATTTTCTATCATATCATATTGTTGTAATATAGCACTAAGCTGTGATTGTGCTTCTAATAATTCTTGTCTAGAATTTTCTAAATTAGTTATAATTGATGATATATTTGGAATTTTACTCATACTATTTGTGATAAAAAAAATAAATTATTACATTAAAACAAACTATATTAAACTATATTAAATTTTTTCTTCCACAACTTCTTGTACAATTTCTTCCACAACTTCTTGAACCATTTCTTCAACAGATTTTTCTTCTTCAACTGGTTCCGGCTTCAAAAGAGGGTCCCATATTCCTTTTTTTGTGAATGTAACCGCTGAAACATCATCATAACATCCTTCAAATGAAATTGGTGTTGTAAATTGGTTGAAGTTTTTGAGATTGTAATGATATATCCAATCTTGTTTTTTCCAACGCGCTTCACATTTTTCAGCAATTTCTTCTGCATCCATCAAGAGAATATCTCGCTTGTCTTGTTCCAAATCTGAAAAGTCTTCAGCAGTCAATTGCGGAGTTGTTTGAATATTTTCTTCAATCAACAACATATCAAATAATCCATCTGAACCAAACAGCACTTTCACATGGTCCATTTCTGTAAAATGATATTCATTGTATTCAGGTTCATACCCAGTAACACAGTTGTGTCCCAATGCTTGTGTTGTCGCCAGAATAGTCTTTTGAAATGAACCTTCTTCATAAAATTGTTCATATATACATGGTCTTGCTTGAATATTTTTTGCATTTCTGATTTGAGCAATTTCTCTTTTTTTGTTTATTTGTCCCTTGTATGTTGTTCCTGGCTTGGTCAGTCTTGTTTGTTCCAATGGGTTCTTCATGTTGTGAGGTGTACTTTTGTAAGCAAATTCACCATTCACAAGGATAACAAGCTGAGAATCCCCGATGCAAATGGATTGAATATATGTATCAAATGCCCTCATGATGATAAGGGTTGAACCAGATGATTCGCGAATGTATAAATCTTTCAAATAATTTTCATAGAGAAATTCCCAAGGGTTGTCTTGAGAGATGATTTCTTCCCAATTCAATTCTCTCAAGAAATTAATTAAAGTATATCCTCCATGACCATCTGCTATAATTCCATATGTAAATTTTTGTCCCATTTTTATACCATTTTCAACAATGGATTCACCACACAAGGCAAAATCTTGCCCCTTATCCAAATCCTTAACACATTTATTGATAATTCGTTCAAATTGAAATGATGACATTGTTTCAGTAGTAATAAATCTTTAAATTTGAAAAAGCATTTCAATTTTATTTTAATGAACATGTTCATTAAAATAAAATCAAGAAGCGAAGCTTCCAATTTTATTTTATATGCAATCATATAAAATAAAACAATGACTCCAAAGGAGTCAATAAATTAATTATTCAAAGAACATTGGTTTTTTTTGTTTTTTTTGAATAATAATAATATTATTATTATTTATTTTTTTATTTTTAGTATGAATATTATGAATAATAAAATCTGATTCTTTGATTACTTGATTATGTTTAATTTTGATTAACATCTTAGTTCTTTTTGTAGAACAAGTATGACAATGACAACCTTCATCCATATAATGTTTTTTTTGTATATTAAAATATATTTGATTTTCAAAAGAAATTTTAGAATAAAATATATATTCTTGTTTTGAAAATGGTGTAAAATAATCTGTTATTTTATTAGCCCATTTATCTATATATTTATTTTTTTCTTCTATCGACATATAATAATTTAATTTTTCATTATTGATTTCATGAAAAAAATTGATAGGTAATTCATAAGTATCTTTAAAAGTTTTAAATAATTTGGAAATAGTTTTTTTATTTGTTTCATATTCTTTTACAGTATAAATATGAATTCCAAAAATATTAAATAATATGGTAGACCAAGAATCAAAATCATCTAATCTTAATTTAATATATTTAATATTATTAACATTTTGATACAAATATTTACGGTTTAAATCAAATTTATCAATAAGAGGGATATTATATATTTGTCTATAATAATCAGTATTGCATAAAAAAGGAAATAATTTATTAAATCTTTCAATAATTAAATTTATATCATAATTATTGATTTGTTCTTCAGTATTATTAAAATGATAAGAAATATTTTCAAAAAAATATGATATTTTATGTTCAATTGGAGTTCTAAATATATCTATAACATAAATATGTTTTCCTAAATTACGGTTATATTCTATAATTTCATTAATAGTAACATCAGTGATATTACAAAGAACATTTAACATTAATTCATCGTGAATATGTAAAACAGTAAAAGAAGAAGGTAATGATAATCTTAAAGATGTGATTAAAGAAGTAGAACCAACTTTTGGTGGACAAAAAACGAAAACAATAAAGATAGAAGAATGAATATGTAATTTAAGATTGATTTGATGAAGTTTGTGGTTCATTATTTCTGATGTGATATATATAATATTTTAATATTATATATATAATTTATTATTCTAAAATTTAGGTCGTGACGATCTAGGACGGTAATCATAATCTCTTTCATCTCTTGTATCTCTTCCATCTCTTGTATGTGAAGAAACTCTGGAATATCTCCTCTTTACTACCGGTGTTGATGTATTAACTTTGATTTGATTACGTGTCTCACACATCAACTTCCCTCCATTAACTCCCGACACATTTCCTGCAAAATAATCATGTTTGGAATCCGCTTCTGTTGATTTAACCAATTCAAAACACACATATTCTCCTTGAACCAAATACTTGTATTGTTCATCTGTCGTATTCAATGCTGAATGATGTACAAATATATCTTGTTCTGAACTTCCATCCGACAATGTTATAAATCCATATCCAACCTTGTTATTAAACCACTTCACACAGCCCAACAAGGATTTACTTTCTGTCATTTATGTCTTTTTTATTATATTATCTTTAAATACTTATTATTATTATATAAAATTCTCTTTTGAATATCCTATCACTCCGCAAGCAATCCTCTTTCCTGCATTTCCTGTTTTCAAGCTTTCATCATTCTCTCCTTTTCCGCAATCATCTTCATCTTCATGAATTATTAATCCTCTTCCTATTATATTACTCTTCTTACCTCTCAGTTTTATTATATTATCATAAAATGTATATCTTGCTTCCCCCTTATTATTCGTTTTTATATTACCTAAATCACCTACATGTCTATTTTTCATACCTGGACATCCATGTGTATTTTTATATGGATTAAAATGTGCACACATACTACTACATTTATCTGTTAAATCACCCGCTTCATGAACATGAAAACCATGTAATGAATTTGGTATTAACCCTTTTATATTTAAATCTATTCTTATTCTATCATTCATTAAATCCTCACTAAATCTCACATTACCTTTTATTATATCTTCATTAAATACTGCAATCGCATATATCGGTTGATTTGTCATTATTTTATATAAATAATATATCAGATATAATTCAACACAAATTATAACTAATACAAATATTATTTTTTTAATCATATATTTATACCAGTGAAGATTTAATTGAGATAAATAACCATTTCAACAAATAAAAAATTGGACCCTTTGGGGTCATGTTTTATTTTATATGCTTGCATATAAAATAAAATTGTAACCTTCGGTTAATGATTTTTTATTATTAACAAAGTTAATAAAATAAAATTGGACTCCTTCGGAGTCTTGTTTTATTTATGGATGTCAAAGACATCCATAAATAAAATTGAAATGCTTTTTCCATTATGAATTCTATCACTATTCAAAACCCTTAACTTCTTTCAAAATGAATATCATCGCTACTAACTACCTTTACTGTGGACTCAGCAATGACTTCCAATTCCTCAAACCAACAAAATACTATGATGATTGGGTCTCATATATGACCGATTCTGAGTATCATTGGGACCAATTGGAAAAGTCAGTGGGAACACTTGAAGAAACTATGAATACATTGAATATTGAATTGAATGAATTGAGAAAAAAGAGAAAAATGTTGAAACAGTTTCAAGACATTGACCATCTGGCTTGGGCAAAAGTTGTTGGTGTTGAACTTCATATGAGAGAAATTGAGAAGACAATACAAAATTGTGAATTGACGAAGGGAATTGTTTTAAACGAGTTGGCTTGCAAAGACATTCCACTGTCTTCAAAAGAAGCGAAGGATGGATATGATCCAAAATTCAATCCAAAAGATAGAAGATTGATTCAAGAAAATTTGAAGAACGAAATCACCAAACGATTTGGAAAAAGAGGAGAGAAAAGAACGAACAAGATGGAAGCAAAGCTGGAAAGGATGCAATTGGGAGAACCAGAATTCAATGAGAGCAGGAACAAGAAGAAGAATGTGAAGGAGCTGAAGAAAGTATTATTCAATAAGGGAAAGAAGAATTCGGGAATCAGAAAGGGAAAGGCAGCAAACAGCAAAGTAGATTATTAAGTTGTTATGATTTCTTGTAATTGGAAGGAAACGGCTCTCCTCTAAAAACCGCAATTATTTTTTTCTTTGAAAGACCAAATAATTTCCCCAAAATGAGAGAAAAGTCTTTAAGTTAACAATAATATATATAAGCTGTCTACTTTCTCTCTTTTTTATAGAATTATATTTTCTTTGAAAGAATAAATAATTTCCCAAAATAGAGAGAAACACTAATCGGTTAATTTTATCCGAATCTACTTTCTCTCTTTTTTATAGAATTATATTTTCTTTGAAAGAAGAAATAATTTCCCCAAAATGAGAGAAAAGTCTTTAAGTTAACAAATAATATATATAAGCTGTCTACTTTCTCTCTTTTTTATAGAATATCTGAGAGTTATATTTTCTTTTTTAAAGAACGAATAATTTATTCAAAATAGAGAGAAACATTAATCGGATAATTTATCCGAATCTACTTTCTCTCTTTTTTGTATAAAATAATAATAACGACCTATAGTCGTTATTATTATTCATATCTCCAAAGGAGATAAAATATTTGTCACTCATTTCTTGATTTGTCACTCATTTCTCTAATAACGATTATTCATGAATATATCATACTTTCTCTCTTTTTTGCAATAATTTTGGTTCTCATATAAGAAATAATACTATGTATGTATTATTGAACTATATATTTTTTGAAAGACAATATAATTTCTTGTAAAAAGAGAGAAAAATTCTCTAAGTTCAAAATAATATATATAAGCTGTCTACTTTCTCTCTTTTTTATAGAATATAATATTTCTTTGAAAGAAGAAATAATTTCCCCAAAATGAGAGAAAAGTCTTTAAGTTAACAAATAATATATATAAGCTGTCTACTTTCTCTCTTTTTATTAAAATTGAATTCTTTGAAAGAAGTTAAAGTGTTATTACAATTGATTAGTAATGAAATTAATATTATTGTTATTTCCAATGATTCAAAGCTTAGTTATACCACCACCTTCATGTAAAAATTGTAAATTTTATAAACCACATTCTTATGACGAATTTGATTCAACTTCTTTCTCAAGATGCACATATTATGGAGTAGATAAATATGTAGATTTTGTTAGAAGTGATGAAAACTTATGTGGAATAAATGGTAAAAATTTTGTACAAGAAAAATATATTGGAATAAAAAAATTAAAACAATATATTTCAAGTAATAAATTTGGTATATTTGCTTTATTGTTTGTATTCAATCATATATTTATTCTGTTTACAGAAGCATTTGGTAAGCTTCATTAAGAACCAATTATTTGTTCTTTATTAGAAGAAATAATTGATTGAAATAGAGAGAAAAGTTCTCTAAGTTCAAAAATAATATATATAAGCTGTCTACTTTCTCTCTTTTCTAGTTTTTCTTCTTTTGGTTTTTCTTTTTTTTGTTCTTCTTTTTGTTTTTCTTCCTCCTCTAATTCTATCTCTTTTATAAATATAATAATAAATACTATGAAAGAAAATAAAAAAGAAAATATTTTAGAAATGATATTATTTAAATTGATAAAATTTACAGATATAGCTTATGTAAGTACTCTTTTTTTTATAATTGGATATTATTTTGGAATATATATAGATTATTTTTGTTTATATTTATTTGGTAAAAATTTTAACGAGAAACAAATAATATATTTAATGTTAGAAATTTTATTTCAAATAATTTTAGTATCAATTTTTGCTTATATAGGAAGAAATATTGTTGAAAAGATTCCTTTTCCATTAGATGGAGCTTTTGGATTTGTTCATCAAAATTTAAAAGAATTAAATGCAGTAGGATTTATAAATATATTTATTTATTCATTTCAATATTATATGCAAGATAAATTAAAATTTATAAAAGATCAAAGAGACACTCCTACTAAATAAAATGAGAGAAAAAGGTAAAATTTTAAAAACCTTGTTATTTATTTGAAAGAAGATATAATCTATCAAGGTTCCGTACAGCAAACTATCAAAAACAAAATGAAGTTCTAAGAACTTCTTTCCCCGGAACCTGTTTTTATAATATTTTTTATTGAATAGAGAGAAAAGTTCTCTAAGTTCAAAAATAATATATATAAGCCAACTACTTTCTCTATTTTTATAGAATTATATTTTCTTTGAAAGAAGATATAATTTATCTCCAACTACTATTACATTTGTGATTTAAAAATGTGTTATCATACAAGAAAATATCATTATAATTATTCTTTGATTTATGATATATGGTCGTAATCACATCAGGACCACATACCCATAATATATCTTCATTATTAAAATTAGTTTTCTTTTCAATAATCAATAATTTTTTTAATCTGCATATACATTCTTCAATAACCTCTTTTAAAAATGGATGATTTATTGTGTTAGAACCAAAACAAAAATTAGCGATTCTTAATAAATTATTCTTACATTCTCTTTTACCTAATTCATTCACAGAATTACATTTATGTTCAATAAATAAAATGATATTATGCGTATCATTATGTTGATCTAAATTCTTTTTTATAAAACAATCTGAATCCGCATATAAACCACCATGTAAATAAACTGCCAGTAATCTACCTAAATCAGTTTTTATAACCCAATGCGGTATTCTATTATATAATTGTAATAAATCAGGAAATATATGATTACTATTTATTATGAAATCCTCTATAATAGATGGATTATTTATTATTTTATAATTTTCAATATATTTTAAATTATTAATAACAACATCTTGTGGAAATTTTTTTTTTTCATTCGGTTTAAATTTCCATAAATAAATAATATTATTCATATATTATATAATATTTTCTTTCAATAGAGAGAACTATTCTTTTTTCTCTCTTATATTTATTCATATTTCCAAAGGAGATAAAACAGAATATAAATATTGATAATCAGGAACTTCTTCAAAAGAAAGTCTTCTACAATATTCAAAAAAGAGAGAAATAAAAGATGGAATATTATCTTCCCCATTTAATATTCTCTCCTTATCCTCCACACAAATCTTTTTCTTCCATAAATAATACATCACATAAACAATTGATTCCAAATCATCTCTACGGCTTGGTTCATTACCTTCCATGACATTTATACTAACAAAATTCGGTGTTCCTATTATTTGTTCTCTCTTTTTGTTCTTTATATGAAATCCATTCACTATATATTTCTTGCAAAACCCAAAATCTATCATATACAACACATCCTTATTTCTTTCATTACCAAATAAGAAATTTTCTGGCTTAATATCACGATGTATCAACTTCTTTGAATGCAAAAATTCTACTCTATTTAATATCTGTCTACCCACATCCATTATCTTTTCATATTCTATATCCACCTCATTCAACCCTTTCCCTAATAACTCCATGACCATATAATAATTCACCTTATCTGAACCATACCAATACACTTTTGGTATTCCTTCTTTTTGAGAGAAAGAATTCAAATATTGATATATAATCGTTTCATTCTTCAATAACTTCGTTTCAGATTCCACCTTTACTGCAACCTCCTCCTTCGTCCTTATATTTATATACTTATATATACTTCCATATCCACCTTGACCTAATTTTCCTATACACTTATACTTATTTGCAATCATTTCCATACTTTTATAATGAATGTTATTTTATTTCATAAAAAAAATAATTTAGGTTTTTAGAGGAGAGCCTTTTCCTTCAAATTACACAATCATCACCAAGAAATCTGTAACAACCTAATCATTATCTCTCCTGAAACCTTTTTTCCTCTTTGCTTTTCACATTTCAACTTCAATCCATGTCTCGCTTTCACTTCTTCATAAATTATTCCTCCCTTTGTCAAAGATTCCAACACTTCATTGCTCACATATATCCCATCCCATCTTGAACCCATACTTTTGTTGGATGTAATATTTCTTGAAATAATCAAACCTTCAATTATCTGCAATGACCTCTCCACACGATTCAATATCGCATTCTTCATCAAATCAACATCATTCGCTGTTTCTGGAGCCAAATCCTCTGAACATTGACCATTTGAAGGAACAATTGAACCCATCTCTGTCATTCTGCAAAACACTTCCTTTCCAGTAGTTTTTGGAATATTTTTCTTCCACAATGGCACATCATCTTCTCTCTCTTCTTTCATATATTGTCGGAAAATGAAGATTGAACCCTTCTTGATTCCATATTGAAGAAATGATTCTTTCGCAATATATACACCAATCTTTCCAAAATCAACACCAGCTGAAGAACCCAATTTCTTTTCCGTTCTTTCATTAATTGCATCCGCAATATTTTTTGCAGTTTTTTCTTTGAATGTCTTGATAACCCAATGTGTTCCATCTTCTGGCAAATTTTCAATCATTTTTCTTGTCTCTGCTTGAACTTCTTCTGAATTCCGATCTTCATACTGATTCTCTAAAAATGCATTTTTGACCGCATTAATCTTCTTTTTCGTGTTAAGAGTAAATATATCTGACTCTTCAGAACCATCAATCGTCAGTGATGTAATCTTAACTGGAATGATTGGACTACTACCCGCACAACCAGAATGATTATATCCACAATCACATGGCTTTTCTTCTTTTTCTTCTTCTTCTTCTTCTTTCTTCGCCTTTTTTTCTGATTCGTCCTTCACAATATTGTTGCCTCTTGACGGGATTGCATCTGGCAACCCAGAATTTGACTTCTTCACAAATTGTAAATATTTGTCCAACTCTTCACTCTCCACAAATGATTTTCTCAAACAAATGCGAATGCCAGTGTAATTGTGATATCCACACATTCTTCCAAGCAATCCTTGAAGCAACACATCTGTTCTTGAAATCACTGCCGTCTCAATCACAAATGAAATATTTTGCTTCGGTAACTGTTGGCCCATTCGGCAATGGTCCTTCACCAAAATCAATGTGTTCCTCGCTGGTTCACAGTTCAGACATTCCAATGAATCAATCCTTTCTGGGTCAGTTGTATCATAATATAATTTGATGTTCCATTTTGCTTTTGTCGCAATCATCTTGTAAAATTTTTCATCTTCATTCCCAGAACCAACATTGTGACCAATACGAATGATTCCATATTTTCTTTGTCCCACTCTTGCAACAGATGAAGCCATTTGTTCAACAACACAAATTTTTGGATTTTCAAAAGAAACAATCATGTCATTTTCTTTCATCTTCTTGATACTCATGTAAGCAAAACTTGGACTGAAAGTAACCACTGCTTTACATTGACCTGGACGATGTATCGCATCACTTGCTTCTGAAAATGATGTAGCCGACACCGACAACACATAATTGTCCATTTCTTGCAAAGGTCTCCAATCTCCATTTGGTAAAATCCCCATTTGTTCCAAAAACTTGTCCGGACACATCCCTTGGTCTTGTGCAAAATGACTTTCATCCCAAATAAACAAAGTCTTTGTCTTCGGAGACATCCTCTTCTTCAATGCTGTCCCCCAAATCACTTCAAAATTGTTTGAATCTTTTGAAGTAATAATCGTCTTCAATCCTTCCCAGCAAAAATCAACAATATCTTGTTGAACACCAATAGAAACCAAATATGCTTTGTAAAATATTTGATACTCTTCGTCTTCCATGCATCTTTTTGTCTGCTCCCTCAACGCAACTTCCGCATTTCCCGAGAAAATAACAACCTTCTTCACTTTTCTCAGACGAAACATCTCACACAACACAAATGTGTAAACAAATGTCTTTCCAGATTGCATCTGCGCCAACAGCATCACATACCTAATCACATGGAGAGAATTATCACAATATATAGATATAATTTCTTTACCCGCATACAAATTTTCTTGAAATTTTGTAATAACGCTTGACATTTTTCGGTTTTAAACTCAGTTCGCTTTGGTAAATTTGAAAAAACCTTTTAACCAAAAAGTATTTCAATTTTATTTTTATGAACTTGTTCATAAAAATAAAACAATGACCCCAAAGGGGTCCAATTTTTTATTATCACCAAAGGTGGAGGCCTATGGCCTCTGGATGCAAAGCATCCGATAATAAAAAATAAAGACTCCAAAGGAGTCCAATTTTATTAATATATGCTTGCATATATTAATAAAATAAAGACTCCAAAGCAAATAAAAAAATTTCGGTTTTTAGAGGAGAGCCGTTTCCTTCCAATTACATATTCACGCAAAACAACTAACTATATTACTATATTATTTAATTTTCATCATCACTCCACGCATCCTTCAACTCAATCTGGATCATATCCTTCTTCACTGGAACTGATTTTTGAACTGGAACTGGTGCTGGCTTTGGTGCTGGCTTTGGTGCTGGCTTTGGTGCTGGAACCGACTTCTTCACTTCCACTTTGGGTCCTTTCCGAATGATTGGCAAATCTTCTTCTTTGATTTTTTCCACAACTGGCTTCACCGACTTCAACACAATTGGCTTCAACACTTTGGGTGCTTGTGGAATCACTGGCTTTTCTTCTTCTTCTTCTTCATCCGAATCTTCTTCATCTGAAGAATAATCCCATGAACATTTTTGGTTTTTTGATTCTTGGATAAGTCTTTTGATATTTTGTTTGATATTTTCTTGTTCTTCTATGGTGTAGACAAGAGTCTTAACCACTGGTTCTGGTTCTGGTTCTTTCACTTTAACTTCTTCCAAGAACTTCACTTTTGGATTTTCCACCTTTGGTGGGGCTGGAGCAAGCAAACGACTTGCATATGTATTCGCTGGAACAGGTTTGACTTCTTCATTTTCATCCAAAATTCTTGCCTTCTTGTGAGCAATCTTCTTTTCCGGTACATCATCTTCTTCATCAGAAGAAGATGACATCAAGATGCTTGCATATTTTCCACTCTTCACAACAATTTCTTTGACTTCTTTCTTTTCTTGTGGAGCTTTGACTGATTGAATCAACTTTTCTTCTGCTTGTTTCCATCTTTGTTCGCGTCGGTCTTCTTTCACATTCTGCTTAATTGAAGGGCAATATTTATATGTATGTCCATTAATCCCACACCCTCTGCAATTCTGAGAAAGCAGTGTGGGACAAATCACTTTTCCATTTGGACCAGGACTATCTCTCACAAAGTGAGAAGTATATTCAGATTCAGATTTACCTGCATCTTGGCAAACCTTGCAGAATTTTTTTGCGACGGATTGTTTGCGGTTGTTATAAGACATTTTCTTGGAGATTGAGCGCTTAAAATAGTAATGAACTCTTATACCAAAAAAGCATTTCAATTTTATTTTATATGCTTGCATATAAAATAAAACATGACTCCAAAGGAGTCCAATTTTTTATTTATATATGATAAACTACTTTTACAAAAAAAATGAAATAATTTTATAAAATTTTTTAATAATATTTCACGAAAAAAAAACCTGCGAAAAGAGGTTAGTATTAGCACAATTTCAAGTTTAATTCAAATTCTTACCTTATTTTTCAACTTACACTTTTATAGACGCATTCGGTCAAATCACAAAGGGCATATCAGCCCGACCCATTGGGTCAGCTCTCTTCCATAAACCTACAAAATTTAAACCGATTAGTATTGTATTGATTATTCAACTGGTTTCAGTGGATTCAGGGTCTTCATGTCTTCATGTCTTCATTTAAGCTTCTTCTTTGTCTTCTTGAATTTCAACTGGAGATGCAACTGCTTTCTTTGGCTTTCTCTTGGTCACTTTTGGGGGAGTTCCCATGCCTTCATACAACACTTGGTTCGGAACCGGACCCTGAAAGTCAATGTCAGCAAGAGGTCGTGTGTCTTTTAATGGTGGTGTAGGCGGTGTCGTCGGTTGGTATTCTTCCACTTCTTCATTCCAGCTATTCGCAGGGCTTTCAATAAATGCATCCGGATGTTCCAGTGACAATGAAGGAAAATCACTCAAACATGGCGCCGGAGGCGGAGCAACTTGTCTTGGTACAAAATCCTCTTTCGGGCGATAATCACGAGGGCGATAATCACGTGGAGGTTCTTGAACATCTCTACGAGGAGGTCCGCGGGGAGGTCCGCGGGCACCACCACGAGGGGGGCTGTCATCCATCTCAATCCTTGGCTTCGTATCCTTCTGAACTGGCTTCTGTTTCTGAGGGTTCACTTCTTTCGCTCTGCTTGCTGAAATCTTCCAGAAATATTTTCCATCGTAGAGAACTTTTACTTCTTTTCCACACAGCAGCTTCGTTCGTATCTTGTTCGTGTCTTCGTCAATCTTCCAGTTGAGATGGATGAAAACTCGGTTGACTTTTGAACCATTGGGGGCTTGGTTCGTCGTCGGCACCAAATCAATTCTGTCCACTCTTCCAATGTCCAGGTCTTTGAAAATTCCTTCAATCCTCTTTTCCCCTATATTCTCAAAGACATACGGAATGCATATCGCTGGAACATTGGAGGGAATCAGAGAATAATCAATACTCAAATCGGTAGTTTTTTGCATTTTTGCGGAGAGGCTATTAAATTACAAATCTTCCAACCCAGAAAAAGCATTTCAATTTTTTATTTTTATATGTTAATGTTAAAAATTAAAAAAATATTATCAAGATAATTTACGAAAAAAAATAAAAAAATTTCGGTTTTTAGAGGAGTGCCGTTTCCTTCCAATTACATATTCACACAAACAACTTAACTACTCAATGTCTGAAAGGTCCTCCTCTTCCTCCTCTTCCTCCGGTTTTTCGTCCATCACCAATCCATCTGGTGTCAACACTCCAACTCTCACTGTTGGTTCATCTTTTCTGTACACAATGTTCTCGGAATCTGCAACATATGACACTCCATCAGGTCCTTTAAATTTTTTCATTTTTGGCTTCACTGCTTGAACCGGGATAACCACTTCCTCCTCCTCCTCCTCAACTGGTTTCTTAAGAGCAAGATTACTGATTGGAGGGGGGCTCAATGGAGGGGGGTCCATTGGAGATTGTACTTCTTCAAAATCTTCAAGCCCTTCCATTTCAGCTTCAACTTCTTCCACAACTTCTTCAAGTTCTTCCAGTTGTTCAACTTCAACTTCAACTTTAGGTTGACGCATCTTTTCTTCTTGGATTTTTTTCAAAGGTGGTCGTTTCTCATCCGCCTTTGCCGCTTTTGCAGCTTCTTTTGCTGCTTCCTTTTCTTTCTTTTCTTGTTCCTTCGCTTCTTTGGCCAATCTTTTCTCTTCCTCTTTCGCCTCTTTCAGGAGGCGTAGAGCTTCCTTTTGCTGTTCCTTTGCTCTCTTCTCATCTTCCTTTGCAATTCTGTCCTGTTCCTTCTTCACCTCCTTCATCCTCTTCTCTTCTGCTTTCATCATATCAAGCTCCGACTTTTGAGAGAGCTTCTCCAATTTCTCGGATTCTCTCTCTTCCTTTGACTTCTTGGAAGAAGTCTTGGATGTCTTGGATGTCTTGGATTTCTCAGATGTATCACTCTCAGAGTCTTTCACTTCTTGAATCAAGCTTTTCAACAATTCAGAGTCTTCATCATCGTCTCCAAATATGGATTGTACTTCCGTCTTCTTTCCCTTCTTGCGTCCTCTTTTCTCAGTATCTGTATCATCAAAAATCTTTAAATCAATGTTCATGTCATATTGGCTTACCTCGGCCATCACTTCTTCCTGAGTGAATTTTTTTGCCTTCATCACTTTTGTATATGGAACAGGTCGTCTACCTGCTGGGTCAGCCCAGTCATCGCCTCTCTCAATACGGTCAGAGATATAGCCAAGTGGAGGCCCCTTCAGCGGGGATTTCTCGGCTTGTTTCTCACACGTTTGACAGAGTGAATTATGGGAATCCGGTTTTGGCGCTTTGAGACATTGAGTGAAAAGCCCGCTATTGAATAC
>Ga0315284_10001873_pt1 | contig 29971 bp, 43 predicted proteins | sample YL17G09_16_MG_FD_203696 | JGI IMG/M metagenome (GOLD analysis project Ga0315284, IMG submission 203696) | Sediment microbial communities from Yellowstone Lake, YNP, Wyoming, USA - YL17G09_16 | ecosystem: Environmental > Aquatic > Freshwater > Lake > Sediment | place: USA: Wyoming | collected...
ACGAAATGGCCAAATCGGAAACCCGTGGTCAGTCCGGCGATACCCAAGGTGGTTACTACTACCCCAACGGTCACACCCGCACCTCCGGTACCGTTTCTACTTACACCGCCACCGAATTCGCTTCGGAGCGTTATAAGTTCAACGTTAAGACCGACCTCCTGGAAGTGGTTCGCCAGCTGCGCAAGCGCAACGTTCCTGTGTTCCAAGACGGTTACTACCGTTGTATCGCTGATCCCACGTTCATGCGCGACCTTCGTGCTGACCAGGGCTTCCGCGAAGTTGCGCGTTATCCCGGTATGGGCCAAGGCAACCCCCTGATGGGCGCTGGTGGTCCTAACCAAGCAATCTACGGTGGCGGTCAGTACGGCCAAGCCATGTTCGTTGCTGGCGAGCCCGTAATGCCAACCGGTTTTGTGTTTGAAGGTGTGCGCTTCTTCGAGTCCACCAACTTTGCTAACAAGACTGCAACTGTTGACCTTGGTGGTGGCGGTGGTTCACTGACTACCAACACTCCTCCCGGTCTGTTCTTCGGTCCTCAAGCAGTGGGCGTCGGTATTGGCGGTCCTAATGCTCAGGTTCTCATCAACAACAACGATGACTTCAGCCGCTTTATCATCCTGATTTGGCAACTGTACGCTGGCTTCGCCAACCTGAACAAAGACTTCATTACCTCTGCTTTCACCATCGCTCCCTGAGGTAACTAACAATGGCAACTTATAAAACTGGTGCTGGCCAGATCCTCCAGCCAGGTGCTCAGATCAACCGCCTCTCCTCCTTCAACTCTGAAGGTGTGTTTGGTTGGCCCGGTATTTCTTGCTACGAGTTGATTGCCTACGTGGCCGTCAGCAATGCAAGTGGCGCTGCTGCCAGCTTCAAGAGCCTGGATTTGATCATCCCCTCTCCCGATCGTCGTACTGATGACCGTGTTCGTGACAACATCTCGACACTGGTTATCCCCGGCTCTACAGCGGCTCCTTCTTATGTTTACGGTTCTTCTATCGCCGTTGCAAAAGATCTTCCCGCCGGTACAACAGCTGATCCCCTGCCCGGCTTCCCTGCCGCGCCTGTGACTGCTGATCTGAAGTTTACTAACGCTTCGGATATCTTGATGCTCGGTCCAACATCTGGCGGCCTTCCCGTTGGTATCCCTGCCACGCAGGCTACTGGTGTGAACATTGCTAGTGCATGGCTCACCGCTTCTAGCAACACTGTTGCTCAAGGCTCAAGCGCTACCTCTGGTGGCGGTACTACGGGTGGTTTCCTGCCCTTCGTTAGCTCAGTGACTGGCACCATTGCCAACACTGACTTTGCTAACTCCATGATGTACAAGCTGACTGCAGCGACGACTTTCCGCGTCACTACAATCACCGGCCTCACTGCTACCACCGCATCTGGTGGTGGTGTGTACATCTCTGATGCTGATATTGCAGCTGGTAAGAAAGCCTACGTTCTTGCCCGCATCAACTATCTTCAGGCAGCTCCTTCTGTGTCTTGGAATGATATCCAAGGCTTCATCGACTTTGCTTCTCAAGTGGGCGGCGACGACGCCTGATCCGTTTTCGGAATCAACAATCAAGCGGGTCCCAGTGGCCCGCTTTTTTATTGCCCTAGCGCTTTTAGGTAAACCTTGGTATTGTACTGGTAGTCACTATCTCTTACGAATGCTGTACCGGTACAAGCCAACAGGAGCACTCCTTGAAGTCGTCACCATGCACGGGGAAGGAATCCTCATGTGCGTGGATGCGCAAGATGAAGTCCTCTACGTTGAAGAAGAGGACCTTGTCCCTCAGCTGGACGCCACAACTGAAAAGTTACAAGCAGAGGAGCGCTTGACGGGTCAGTTGGAACAAGAAGGTGTTAAACCAGCAAAGCCAACCAATAAGGAAACTTTTCCTCTTGACACCAGGCTCAACATCAATACTGCCAGTGCTCGTCAAATTGCGGACACCCTGCCCGGTGTAGGCTTAAAAACGGCACGCGACATTAAAGATTTGCAAACTTCAATGTCCGGTGAGAAATTTACACGCCTTGATCAACTTAAAACCATTAAGCGAGTTGACTGGGATGAAATCATTACCGAAAATCTTATCCGTGTAGAATGACAAAGTACGTTACACATTACGTACATCAATCATTCACTGTTGTTAAGTAATGCAACTTGACACCTTCCTCCAGTCGAAAGTCCGCTGGCACTTGGGATTCAACAACACATCGATCCCTGCTGGCGACCAAGCTCGATTGGAGGAGGCTGTGAATAATATTCCAGATTCGTTCTGGTATAGCAAAATTGTCGAACAGGTAAGTCGGTGCGACGAAGCTGAAAAGCAAACCGACATGACGGGTAGCGTGAATAATTTTACAGTTCCAAAGAACCGTCTTGAAAACATTGCGGGCGATGTTTCACGTACGATTTCTACTTCAGATTTTAAAGATACCCTAAAAACCTGGACGACAATTTATATATACGAGACGGATCGATTAGCTTCCCATCTCTATGTTCCCAATTACAGAAATCCTGAACAAGCGCGGTACCGATTTAATCGGGAAGGTGCTGAGTTCATCCAAGCCCTTCCTGGTCCAGCTGACGTTTCTGTTGGCACTCGTCTTATGTTCGAAACCGACTTCCGCTAAGCCCAGACCCATGCCACTAAATTCCGCGCAAATTCTACAACTTGCACAGGGTGCAGGGTTTAGTGGTAATGATGCGCAAACAATGGCTGCCATCATTAGGGCTGAGTCCAGTGGCAACCCCTACGCACACAACACAAATAGGGCTACCGGAGACAACTCTTATGGGCTGTCTCAGATCAACATGATCGACACCCTTGGTCCAGCCCGGCGCAAACAGTTTGGCTTAAAAAGCAACGAACAGCTTCTTGATCCACAAACAAATCTTCGTGCCGCCAAGCAAGTAAAAGATTCTTCTGGTTTTGGCGCTTGGACAACATACAAGTCAGGTTCCTACAAACAGTTTTTACCTGAAATTCAAAAAACTGCTGCAGGACTTCCTAACAATCCTCCTACAACACAAACCTCACAGCAAACCACACAACAACTCCCTGGCCCCAACACCTACAACTTTTATTTGAGTGGGGATAATCAAGACACTAAAGATTTTTTAACATCTTATCTTCCTAAAATAACAGGTCAGGCAGCAAAACCCGAATCCATGTTTGACCCACTTTCTCTTTTAAACGCTGCTTTCAACAGCGGTAGTAACTACGGTTTAGATTGATGGCAGGTGTTAACGTCGTTGATCTTGGAAAAGCAGCACAACAATATGGTTGGGTTGTAGGAGAGAACCCTGCTTTTGGAACTGGTCGCGTAGGCGGGCATGCCCCAGGTTCTTATCACTATTCTGGTAAGGCGCTTGACATTACTGCTCCAACAAATGTTGATGTAGCCCCCGCTTTCCCTGGGGGCAAGCCAATTTCGTGGCAACAACGAACCGGCGAATTAACGTATCGTCTAAAGCAGCTAGCAAAAACCACACCGGGGCTCACCGAAGTTCTCGGTCAAGGAGACCCAGGTCACAGCACCCATGTCCATGTAGCTGTTGACAAACTTGCCAACTTGACACCTCAGCAGCTGCAGTGGGGATTTACAGGTCGCACAAAAGATGCAAGCGGAAAGTTAACTGATGTCATGCCTGGTGCGCAACCCGTTGTTCAACAGCAACAGCAACAACCCTCTGTCGCTGCAGGTAATACTTACAATTTTATTGTTCCAGGTAAAAAAGAAACCTCAGACATAGAAGATTTGTTACCTAATCCAAATGAATTTTTAACCGGTTATGTTAAAAATTCAACCATAAATCCTCTATCCGCATTGCAAGCTGCTTTCAACAGTGGTGGCACTTTAATGACATGAGGCTTGCTCGAGTCCCTGGTTACGAACCAAGTTTTCCGGTTACCTATGGAAACTTGTATGGGGATGGGAAGATCACGACTGCGGGCTTCAGCGACCCCTTCAACATGAAGCGGAATGTACAAAACTTACATTGCCCCTATGTTGTGGCTTATAACGGAATTGAAAAACCTCAATTTCAATTAAATAATCCTGCTTACATGCGGGAAGTTGATCGTTCTCACTCGGATCCAATTCCTCCTGTTAACCTGGCGCGAAATTCCCAACAAAACAACTTAAATGGGGTGTACAGACAATGAGAACGCTGGGAAGTTTTAATCAACGTGTGAGCCTACCTCAACATCCAGAGGACCGTGTTCCCTCCGGAGCTGAGCGTCCAGCAATTAAAACTTTACAGACAGACGGTTACACCTTAGGCATTGCTCGTAACGCGCCGCCTAACGCAGACTATGGCGCCACTGGTGGAAACTTTACACAAAGCAGAAGAACACCAGGGCGACAAAGAATGGCAGGTCAAGCCTTTAATATGAAAGTAACTCGCGGCACTGGTTTTCCTTCAGCGCCCACAGAACCTATGATGGGTTCTGCAGAATTACGCACCCCAAACATTCCTCAGTAGTTACCATGGGACAACAATTTGGACCCGGCACAAAAGTCGGAAAAATCTTAGAATCTGCTCCAGTAAGCCCGGAATTAAAAACCAGGATGGCTGGTCTGTATGCCCAAAATCTGGCTGGTGCATCTCAAAATATGCCAGGAGAAGAACAGAATCGAAATCTTAAATTTGCCAAGAGTTGGGCTAGTCAACCTGTTGTGGCGCGTACTGATGAGGACATTGAAAAACAACAACAAACCCAGAAGGCCACTGGTTACGTAGCCTAGAATACTGAGAGGTTTAAATTTTCTCATGGCTGAAAAAGGAAAAATGCCTCCCCAGCTTTTAGCGCACTTTAAAGCTAGAGCTGAGGAGAAAGGCGAACAACAAGGGTCTTCTGCTGAAGAAAAAAAAGAAGGCGAAAAAGAAAAACGTAAAGAGGCCGTCAAGAAAGCACGGATTAGAATGGAAGAAAATAACAGAAGGTCCTCCAATGGCAAAGAGCAAGAAGCTAGTAAAAAAAGCCTTAAAGCATCCTGAGCAATTTGCTTCAGCAGATCTTCAGTACATGGAGCGGTGGCTAGCTGAAAAAGAACGTCAAAAAGAAATAAAGAAAAAAGCTGCGCTACAATAGGGTTAACTGATTAAAAGGGAAAGGCGTGTCAAGCTCTAGTTCAAATAAGCAACCTATGATGGTTGACCGTCCAGCAACCGCAAGCACCCTGCTTACTGTTGCTTCCGGTCAAGCATTTTCAACCAACCTAATTCCTACTGCTGTAGGTAACGCCACCAAACTGTTTGACGTTGATGCTGCATTGACAGACACGTCAATCAGTGGTGCATATATTGACGAGATTTGGTTTCAATACACAAAACGCAATATTCTTTACATTGATGCCCAGGCTGCAACATCAGGGACCTATTCTCAATCAGGTACCACTCAAACCGTTACCCTGGCCAATCACAATTTACAAGTCGGTCAAAAAGTTTACCTGGACTACACCAGTGGTAGCGGTGTGGATGAGACCCTCACAGTTACCGCAGTAACTGCTACAACCTTTGTTGGAACAAGTGCTGCATCAGCAACAACTACAGGCAATGTAAGCGTTTATCTGCCTATCGATATTTGCTTCTACCTGGTGTCAACATCTTCTGTTACAAATACTAATCAATTTTATCCTCTATTTGTTTCAAGTATTCCAGCTATCGCTGTTAATCAATATTTCAGTTTGACTGAACAAAATGTTCTTCCTTTAATTAGTCATCCAGTTCCCCAGTCTGCTAGTACTAAACTGCGTGGTTTAATGCTGCGGCGTGGGCAAGCTCTTTATGCTGCTGTTAGTGGACCCTCGTCTCTTACTAACGGTTTCTATGTCGGCGTGCAAGCTGGCTACTATTAATGTAAACAGTGGCTTTTGGAAACAACAATTTTGGAGGTTCTTCCAAAAGCTTTGATAGCGGGTTATCGAAAAGTTTTGATAAGTTTGAAAGCAAAAAAATTGAAAATTTTAAAAATATTGACAACCCGTTTAAATTTACACCTAAAGACCCCGCGTACATAACCCGAATTGGTTTTTATGATCGAGATGCTCTGTGGACCAGATGGCGCCGTGGATATGAGTTATACTCAATTACGCAAAGTTTTCTAGGCACTAACCCAGAGCAAAGAACAACAGCTGGAGATTATCGTTTTTATTGTACATATCAACTATATCCTGGCGTTTTTATTCCTGCACGTTTATTTACATTTCCTACAACCAACGAAGAAACTAATGAGCAAATCGTAGGGATTAGGGATGCAAACGGCATTAATCTGTATAATTACAGTTTACCTATAATTGCTGTTCGTTATTTAAGTGCAGTTCAAATAGCTTTTTATACGCAAGCCGTAAATAATATTACTGTTTCTTTGCCTAAACACGGATTTAAAGTTGGCGAAAGTGTTTATTTAGTTTTTACTAGCGGTTCAGCTGTAACAGCAACCTTACCGATTACCGCCAGAACTGAAGATACTTTTACGTGTCTTGCTGCTGCTCCGTTAACTACAAGCGGAGGAGTTTCTGTACAAATCTCTACAGGATTTTCAGATGTACGGTGGACTGAAACACGTGTACGGTTACGTTCTGTCTTTACGCCAATACCGGATTTACTTGGAGAACGATTAGTTGATCGTGCCGTGGAGCGGGACCCAGGCATTACTTCTTCGTATACGCGAACAGGATCAACAGTTTCTGTAACTTGCTCAACGGTTCACGGTTTGGCTACAGGTAATACTATTTTTGCAAACGTTTTGGGCGGATCTGTTGTTTCGCAAAAGTACACAGTAACCGTGGTGTCGCCAACTCAACTGGAATTTACAACAATTGACAGCGGGGTGACTGGTGGAACACTGGTTGTTAGCCGATTAATAGCTGGGTACGACTATACAAATTATGTTGGATATACTCTGACAAGCATTGATTATAACAACACAGAACTTGTTTTCCAAAGAAAAGACAGCTATGGAGCTAAAACTATAAACAACAAGCCCGTTACTACGGTTCCTGCTGAGCGAGGGTTTATTGTTGGTCGATTTTTAACAACAGAAATGCGGTATCAATGTAGTTGTCAAGATTTTACTAGGCGTGATGGGTACAATTTATATAAAACACAAACATCTGATAAAATTCCTGTTACACCGATTACCTCGGTTAAACCTGGTCAAAGATTAGATAAAGATAATAACGTAGTTAACGAACGCGGCGACGACGGAGTTTTTCGTGATTTGGGATTTATTGCCACTACTTCAAATTTTTATCAACTTCCTGATTACGAAGATACAGGTGACCAGTCATATTACAGTTTGTACTATTATCAACTAAGGTGGTGTAAACATATTTATGCTGCCTTATTTTCTATTAATCACGATGAAGGTAATACCTCAGTTTTAAATAGCGGGCGGTATTCTCAAGCTGACGCAAATGTTACGGTAACCATAGCTCGACACGGTCTTTCCAAGAATCAAATAATTCAACTTGATTTTACAAGTGGTTCCGCTATTTCAGGAGAATACACAATAACTGAAGTTATTGATCCTAATACTTTTAAAATTGTTTACCCGTTTAGTAATGTAACAAATGGTTACTGTTCTTTAACAAACATTAAACGCCACCAGTTTGTTGACGCGTGGCTATTGGAGCCAGGTGATAAACCGATTGGGGATGCGTTAGACGTATTTTATAACAACTTTGACAAAGAAAGTAAAAAGTTGCGCAAAGCAGCTGAAGTTTTGTATCTGAAAAAAATGAGTTCTAAGTGGGTAGGCACCACAACCACAACTGGGACCGGAAACTTGCCACAAGATACGGCTAACTATTTACCTGAACTTGTGTCAGCTTTGTTAACCGATAATATTAGAAGAGTTGGCGATACTCTCAACCGTTCTGGAAAACTTCAAAACGGCACTCAGCAGTTAGTTTTTGTAATTAGTAAGTTATTTAACATAGCTGTTGCAGTGCTTTTGGGAGAAAAATTTGGCATGCTTGATCAGCCTCTTTATAACTACACTCCAGAATATCAATACGGTTTAATTAATAATTCCAACTATTTAAACGGTGTGCCTTATTCGGTTGCCCTGGCGGGAACCACTTCTGCGGGTGTAGTAACTGAGGATCCTGCTACGGTCACAACCTTAGATTGTGGTGTTTATGATCCGTATGTTAATCAAGAGTTTACAATTGATGGAGGAACGTACGTTAAGTAAACATGACAGTTCAAGTCCTGAGCCGCCGCTCAACGCTTCTTTATGACCGTCCGTTGCCAGCGCGTCTTGGTGTTGGTGAACTCGCTCTGAACGCCAACTCAGGTGATCCTGGGCTATATATGGCTGACAGTGCGCAGTCAACGCTCATAAAAATTGGCCCCACATTTGTCGGCTCTACTGCCCCAAATTTAACGCCAGCTGGTCACTCATCCCTATCTAAAGGTGAATCCTGGTTGGACACGGCCAGCACTCAAATTTTAAAAATCTATGATGGAACTGCTTGGCAAACTCCTAAAGCAGTGGCGTCAATCAGCTCTGGTAAACCCAGCAACCCCGTAGACGGCCAACTACATTACGATCTGGCACTTTCTAAGCTTTACGTTTATCAAGTTGCCACTGCAACTTGGCTTCCCGCAGCTTAACCGTTTGCTGTTTTAATTAAATAATCAAGAATACGATCAAGTTTGCTGTGGACAGCTTGCATTTCACGTAAAAAATCTTCTTTCAAGACGTAGTCGTGCAGTACTGTGTTTTTTAAACTGTCTAGATCTTTTTCGGTTTTTTCAAATCTACGGTTAATTCGTTCTTGAAAGTTGCTGTGGGCCCTTGAAGTGCCTACAAGAGCACCTGCCGCCCCAGAGGCAGCAGCAATGAAAATTTCTGGTCCCACCGTTAAAATTGTACTTTCAACCTTATTCTAAAGGATTGAATCAATTAAAATAAATCCATGGCAACACAAGTTCAGTTCCGCAGAGGAACAACAACTGAGACAAGTTCTTTTATCGGTGCTTTTGCCGAAGTAACTGTCGACACGACTAAGGACGTATGTGTTGTTCACGATGGTGCAACTCCTGGTGGCTTCCCGCTCCTTCGTCAAGATGGTGCCAACAGTGCTCTTTCGCCGGGCTCTCTATCTAATTGCGCGTTAAAATTTGCCAACAGCCTAAACACTGGACTGTATAGCCCCTCCATAGGCCAGATTGCTTTGGTTAACAACGGTGTTGCTAGTCTTACAATAGATGGAACAGGTGTCGTCACCATCCCAGGAAACGCCATCATTACTGGGAGTTTAACTGTGTCCGGAACTTTTAATTCGGCTGACAACATCGCCCTTATTGTTGCTTTAAGTTGATATGGCTAATACTTTTACAAAAACAACAAAGGCCAGTTTATCCACTGCGGACGTTACAAGTAGCACAGCGACCAACATCGTAACAGTCGTCAGTGGCGCAACTTTAGTTGTTCTTAGTATTTTGGTTTCCAATAAAACAGGAACCGGTGCCACCGCAAGTGTTTACCTAGTTCCTGCTTCCGGTGATGCTGTATTTTTTATTAAAAACGCACCTGTTCCTACAGGTTCTACTTTGGAAATAATTTCAGGTAACAAGCTTATTTTAAATAGTGGCGACGTAATTAGAGCAAGTTCCGGTACCGCCAGTGCCCTGGACATTACGGTTAGTTATTTGCAGCAAACGTAATAAAAGCGTTATTCTATAAACAGCTTTAGTTTTCAGTTGTGACCAAGATTACCGTAACATCTAAACAGCAAACCTGGTTTAAAAAACAGCCAGTTGCTGCAAGCAGCCTTGCTAACGATCAGAAAGCCAAGGTCTACCAAGGGCGCGACTACATTGTCAACGCTATCCTTAAACAACAAGACGGGCACAGCCAAGTTGACTTAGGTTCTCTTGGTACATGGTGGATTTTTAACGACCATTGGCTGGGGTTGATCCCAGAACAAAAACTTTACGCTGTTGACGGCAACTTAAAATACCTTCGAAATTTTCCATACTTTTGGCAACAAGATAACGGTCCAGAAGGCTGGCGTCAGTGTCAGACTAGCTCTATTGCAATGTGTCTTAAGTACCTTGGCACCAAAGGCATTAACGATGATGTGGATTATCTTCGTTACGTCAACAAACACGGTGACACCACGACTCGGGATGCGCAGTTCAAAGCCTTGGCTGACATTGGTGTAGCTGCAACTTTCAAAACAAACCTGGATGCTGAAGATATTAAGAATCAAATTAAAAAAGGCAAGCCAGTTGCTGTCGGTATTCTTCACCACGGCACAGCTGACAATCCTAGTGGTGGCGGCCATTTCATTGTGGTCACGGGTTTTTCTGATTCGTATTGGCTAGTGCAGGATCCATACGGTGCGCTTGACCTCGTTAACGGTCACTGGGCGGCACAAGGTCCTACGTCAGGCAAGAATCAACACTACTCTTTTGCCAACATGGATCCACGGCTGTTTGTTGGCGGTGGTGCAGATGGCTGGGGCTGGATTTTTTAACAAAAAAAAAATTATTGATCTGTTTTGTTAAACGCTAATAATCTGCTATCATAATTGTAAATTTAATTTGCCCTCATGGTAACCGTTCAAAAACTGGAGACTGACCTCAAGCAACAACTGGCTTCTTTGGCCGATCAAATTCGCAGCAGTGAATCTGAGCTGATTGCAAAAAAAGAAGGTTATTTGAAAGTGGCTGGCGCTCTTGAAGTCCTTGAAATTCTGAATAAAGAACAAAAATCGATGGACGAAGCAAATGCAGCTGCTGACCGGGAAGCACTAACTTCCGCTGGTTTGGCCGATTAACAATGCTTGGAGATCTCACTCCAGGTCGTCACCGAGCCCTTGAGCTACTGGCAGACCATGTGCGGCACCCCTCTCGTGAGCTGCGCCTTGATGCCATTATCCGTGACGTAACAGATGAGGATCTGCGCTGGGTCACAGATCGTGTCCACCACTGGTTTTTAAAACTGTTGGAAGACGCTGATTATGATCCAGCCAGAAGGCTAGGTTAAACTACAAAAAACAAGCCCCTATAGCATAATTGGCCACTGCATCCGCCTTGTAAGCGGAAGATTCTCGGTTCAAGTCCGAGTGGGGGCTTTTAAATAAATGCCCGCCGACCTTCTAGGCTATGGGCCTAGCGTCATCACAGGCAATAGGAGCGGTGGGACTCGAACCCACACGGTCAAGGACCATCAGATTTTAAGTCTGATGCGGCTACCGGTTACGCCACACTCCCTTTGCAGTACAAGTATAGCGCACAGGACAGATGTGTGCACCGTAATTTTGTGTAAGGATTCATGACGGTTTCATGTTTCACTGCGCCGACGATTTTTTAACTAATCTTGTTGTTCTTAGTCCAAAAATTGCGCGTAAAAAGTTTAGAGAAAGTATTTTTGAAGATTGGAACTGGTGTTGTGCTTACTGCGACAAACAGTTAAGTGAGCGTGACGCCACAATTGATCACATTGTTCCTAAACATAAAGGTGGACACAGCACCAGAAGCAACCTGGCGTGTGCGTGTTCCAATTGCAACCGATCCAAAGGTTCGCAGCATGTGTTTGATTACATGAGCCCATCCCACCTCTGTTACTCAGAGCAAAGGGTTGGTAAACTTAAAGAATGGATGAAGCAAAAACCTTGTTCCGTAAGACTTACGCCTACGGCTCAAGCCACACCTTATATCTGCAATGATGCAACCCTCGGCTGGATCGCAACCTGATCCCAAACAATTTGCACAAGATTATGCTGGCCAAGTTGCACAGATAATTCAAAAAGCTCAAGATGAACGTACTGAGAAATATCCGCTCCTGACTGGACAAGTTGGTACCACAATTCAAGATCGTAGTGATTATTACGTCTGATGGCCGACCACGCTAAAGCCAAACGATTAGCTAAAGAGCACATGAAGTGCAATAAACCTCAGCGTGCACCAAGCGGTGATACGCACAAATGGGTTGTTAAATCCTGCCACGATGGGGAAGAAAAAATTGTTCGATACGGCAGGCGCGGCTATGAAGACTATACGCAGCATGGTGACCCTAAGCGCCGTAAGAACTTTCGAGCTAGAATGGGATGTGATAAAGCTATGGACAAGAACACGCCCCGTTACTGGGCATGCAACGACCTTTGGTGAAGTAAATGGCTAAAATTACAACTGATAAATCAACTCCTTGCTACTGCCACTTAACGCAGTGCTTGAGGGATTCCATCCACGTTTACCACCAGACACAGCTTGTTCACTGGAACCTGATGGGAGGTAAGTTCTATCAGATACATCTTTTGACAGAGCGTATTTACCAGGAGATGGAAGAAGGCAACGACACGATTGCCGAACATATTCGTTCTCTTGATATTGCAACACCCAAGACGGTTGAGGATTTAATTTACTCAACAATGCCTGAAGTTTCTTTAGACAGCTGCTTTAATCAAGAAACAGTTATTCTCCAACTGGCAACTAATCACAACCTTCTTGCTCAGAAATTTGAAGATTTGATTAAAATGTCAGAGCAAATTGGAGATCAACTGACCCTTGATCTCGGTGTTGAGCGCGGGCGTGTTCACAAAAAGAACCAATGGCTGCTAAAATCAAATTTAGACTATAAAAAGTAAAATCATGTTCGACCCAATATTTGTTGATACACTATTTTTTGCCCCAACAGCACTGACTTCTACTGGAACTACTAGTACTTGTGTTGTCGCAGATCAAAATAACGCCGGTTCAAACAGTGTTGGGTTTCAAGTCACTGTTGCCACTGTTGGTACCAACGTAGTAGTGAGGTTTGAAGGCAGCTTAGATGGCACTAATTTCTTTGCTTTAGCTAGTGATACCACTCTTACGGCTAACGGTACGACCGGGTACAACTTTGCTAACTTCCCGCTTAAAGCAATTCGCGGAAGACTTGTTAGCATCTCGACAGGCACACCTACGGTTACTTTTGTAATGTCTGCTAAATAAAGAGCAAACTTAACATGTCAATACACCCTGGTCGGTACGATGATACAATTCAGCGTCGGGTTGTTTATGACCTGACGTTGCAATTTAAAGACGCAAACGATAAACCGCTTGACCTTACAGGCTGGACAGCTGCTGCCGAAATTTGGGATAAAGCGCGGACCGTTCAATATGCAATTTTTACCGTCACGTATTTAGATCGCGTTAACGGTACAATTAAAATTTCTTTAGCCAGTGCGAGTACAACTACTCTTCCTGATACTAGTTATTATGATGTGCTTTTAACTGACACCACAGGAAGAAAAGAATATTATTTAGAAGGTACTTTTTACGCTTCTGAAGGGTATACAACATGACGTGTTGTGGTTCTGTTACTGTAACTAAAAATGACTGTAGTGTTGTTGTTGAGATAACATCGACACAGGTTGTTGATGTTATTACGGCCGGACCACAAGGTCCCATTGGGATTGACGGGGCAACTGGACCCAGCGGTCCTACTGGCATTGCCGGACCAACTGGCGTTACAGGCGTACAAGGACCAACCGGTGTTACTGGCGCCACTGGGCTACAGGGCCCCACAGGGGCGACCGGCGTAATAGGCCCTACAGGTGTAACAGGGCCCATAGGAATAACAGGACCCACAGGACCCACAGGTGCTACTGGAATACAAGGGCCAAGTGGGATTCAAGGCGCTACAGGTCCAACTGGGATTCAAGGTGCTACTGGAGTTCAAGGTGCTACGGGAGTTCAAGGTGCCACTGGTCCGACAGGGTTACAAGGCACAACCGGTCCCACTGGCATTGCGGGACCAACTGGTGTCACTGGCGCCAGTGGAATACAAGGAACAACTGGTCCGGTGGGGCCTACAGGAATACAAGGACCAACCGGTGTAACAGGCGTACAAGGAGCAACCGGACCCCAGGGAACTTCGGGCCCCACAGGCGCTACAGGTGCGACTGGAATACAAGGACCAACTGGACCAACCGGAGCCACAGGTGTCGGCATAACGGGTGCAACTGGAATCCAAGGCACCACTGGACCAACCGGAGCCACAGGTGTTGGCATCACGGGTGCCACCGGAGCCACTGGTCCGCAAGGTTATTCTTCTAGTCTTTTTCTTTATTTTGCAAATACAACAATTACCAGTGGCTATCCAGGAGACGGAAATTTACTTTGGAACACTGCAACGCAAATTAGCGCTACACAAATCAACATTAGCCATTTAACAGATGACAACATTGACGTTGATATTTTCCTTGCTCAACTTACACAGACTGAAATAATTACAGTTCAAAGTCAAACTAGCAGTGTTAATTATCAAACATGGCAAATTAATGGAGCGCCAACACACTTCAATCCAGGGGGGGCCAATAGTTATTGGAATTTTCCGGTTGCGTTAGTTGCTTCAGGTGGAACAGGTACAACTAATTTTTCTAATGGTGAAGCACTTTTTGTAGCTCTTGTAAATGGTGCGGAGGGTGCTACAGGACCCACAGGCGCTAGCGGACCCACAGGCGCTACCGGTGTAGGTATTACCGGAGCCACAGGCGTACAAGGAGCAACCGGTGTTACTGGTGCCACTGGGCTACAGGGCACCACCGGACCAACCGGTGTTACTGGCGCCACAGGCATACAAGGTATCACCGGACCGACCGGTGTTACTGGTGCAACTGGAATTCAAGGCACCACCGGACCAATTGGACCCACGGGCATCACAGGCGCTACAGGTGTAGGCATTACCGGTGCTACAGGTGTTGGAGGTATTACAGGCCCTACAGGCGTAGCCGGACCTACGGGGCCCACGGGAGTCACTGGAGCTACTGGACCAGCAGGTGCCGGAGTTGCCGTAGGCGGCACTACTGATCAGATTTTAAAAAAAGTATCTGGAACAAATTACGACACAGCTTGGACTTCCGATCCTTCATTAACAACCCTTGCGCTGTCTGGAACCGCAACGCAAACTTTAAATCTGTCTGCAACCCCGCCAACCACCAACAACAACGTAGGCTTTGCCTCTTTTGGACCCTCTTTAACGTTTAATGACATAAATAAAATTGCAACATTTACATCCGATGTTAATGATTATGCGCAAATAATTTTACAAAATAAAAACGCAGGTATTTCGGCATCTGCTGACTTTGTCGTTAACAATGATCGTACTAGCGGAACAGCTATTTACGGTAATTTTGGAATAAACTCTAGTGCTTTTACTGGAGGCGGTTCTTTTGGGGATATTGATGGTACCTACTTATATTCTTCGGGTGGCACGCTTGCTGTTGGTAGTTTAGGTAGCAATGATCTGCGTTTAGTTACCAACAACGCAAATCGAATTTGTGTCAAATCAACAGGGCAAGTAGGTATAGGAAACACTGTTCCCGATGTTTTTGACCCCTTTGCGAACCAACTAGTCGTTGGTTCAGGTAGTGGAACTGCTGGAATTACTGTTTATGCGGGCTCGAGTAGCAGCAGTTTTCTTAATTTTGCAGATGGTACAACTGGAACTGATCGGTTTCCTGGATATATAGAGTACTATCATACTTTAAATGCCTTATATTTTTATACAAACTACGCTGTATCAACTAGCTCCAGATTAACTATTACTGGGAATGGGGACGTAGGGATTAATACTGATACCCCTACCGAAAAACTTGATGTTCGTGGAGATATTGTTTTAGGGGCAACTGGGGTAAATGCTATCCGTTCAGTAATAGATATTGGCTCCTGGAAATATAGCGGAACATTTAAAAATATCTCAACTGAAGAAACTGTTGCTACTGATATTTACTTTAAATCTGACGGAACAAGGATGTACATTCTGGGTGACAGCGGAAATGACGTTACTTGGTATGATTTATCTAGTGCTTGGAATGTTTCTACAGCAACTTTTGTAAGTCAATATAGTGTTGCAGCACAAGATACTGCCCCAAGTGGTTTGTACTTTAGTCCAGACGGAACCAGAATGTATGTTGTGGGTCAGACTGGGGTCGCCCCATTATCTGCTGGCGGTGATTATGTTCACCAGTACACACTTACAACTGCTTGGGATCTGTCGGGAACCGTTACCTATATAGCAAGTTTTCAAGTAACTTCACAAGACTTAACTCCTACTGGTGTATTTCTTAAAACAGATGGAACCAGTATGTACGTTACTGGTACTACAAACGACAAAATATATCAGTACACACTTGGGACCGCTTGGGATGTAAGCACTGCAACATTTGCATCTCAATTTGATCTGACGTTAATTGCCCAACCACTTACTGGGCCAGCAGGACTTTACATTGAAGATGACGGACTAACAGTTTATATTTGTGATGCCAACAGAGAAACAATTACTCAATTAGATTTAACTACTGCTTGGAACATTACAACAGCGGTTTACGTGCAAGCTGTTTATATTGGTTTTCAAGAAACAGGAATAACAGGTGTTTTTTATCAACAGAGTCAAAATAAAACGTACATTGTGGGCGGGACTAGTGACACTGTATTTCAGTACAACACCAATGTTGCTGCATTAAAACTTAACTCCTCTGGCACTACAACTTTATCTTCCATTATTTTTAATAACGAAGCAAGGCTAAATGATGATCTTTTTGTTGCTGGGAACGTTGCGGTAAATGGTACGGTTCTTGCCCGCAGTGCGGTAGCTTTTGATGGTGGTATTAGTTCTGGCGGTTTCGTAACTTTTGGTACGGTTCTAAGTAACATCAACATTGGCACCTCGCAAACAACTGGCACACTTTCACTGGGCGGGCCATCACAAACTGCCGCAATTACACTGGGACAGTCAACTGTCTCTCAAACCACAAACATTCAAGCAGGTATTACTGCTTCTGGTAGCACTAAAACAATAAACTTAGGTACTAACGGAGCTGCTGGATCTACTACTGCTATCACTATCGGTGCTTCCGCAGGCACAAGCACTGTTGTTTTTAATTCAGGAACTAACGTAGGTATCGGAGCCGCAACCCCTGGAGCGACGCTTGATGTGGTTGGTTCTGTTCGCGTCACTACTGCGGCCACACAAGATGGAATTATATTGGCCGGTCGGGCTGGTGGTACCGGTTCTTTTGAAGTGACCATTAGCCCCACCACATTAACAGCGGATAGGACACTAACTCTTGCAGATGGTAACACCACATTAGTTGCAGGTACGACTGCCGTATTGGACACAGCTCAGACGTTTACAGCAGCGCAAACTTTTCGTGCAGCAAACGCAATCAGGGCAGAAGCTGCGGCCACACAAGACGCTGTTGTACTGGCTGGACGTGCTGGTGGCACAAGTTCCTTTGCTGTTTCACTTACCCCTGCAACACTTACTTCTAGCACAACATTAACGCTGCCAAACGTTACAGGCACTCTTGCAACTTTAGCTGGTGCGGAAACATTAACTAATAAAATCCTTCAACCATCTGCTGGTACGGCAACTGCGGGCACTGCTCCATTGGACTTTAGTGCTGGCACAAACCTAACGGTTCCAGAAGCAGGTTCAGTTGAGTACGACGGAACAGTTTTTACCTTTACCCCCAATACTAGTTTTGGTCGCGCTGTAATTGCAACACCTGTTTACACCCTTGGAGCAAGTCCATCAACAACTCTTACTCTTAACACTAACGTACCTTTATTTCCTGCCGCCAATGACACCATTACACTCCCTATTGGCACTTATTTAGTAGAAACAGAATTTCAAATTACTGTTGCCACTTCAACTGTGTCAGCTACTGTTGCAATTAACTTTTCTGGTGGTGGCACAGCAGTTGGTACCAGATCTTGGACAGCGCAATCATCAGTTACTGCTGGCGGTGCAGGTAACATGTTCCGTGTGGCCAGTGCCGCCCTCACTGCCAACGCTGTAGTTACAGCAACTAGTGCCATTGCTGGCCGGGTTTACATAGTTCGGGCTAGAGGGATTATACGTATCACTACTGCTGGAACAGTCATTCCATCAGTACAGTGGAGCGCAACACTGACTAGTGGTGTACTAACTTGGGAGCCCTCTAATAATATGGTTATTACACCACTCGCCACTAGCTCCACCGCTAACTTCACCGGCGCATTCTCGTAATAACGACTGGTTACAGAGCCAGTGGTTGCCATAGATGCTAAAGTTAGTGGCACTTAAAAATGCAGATGTCAAAACCAACCTTGCACCTTGTTGGTATTTTCCATACACAAGCAACGGCTGCTTTCTCTCACTGCGCTTTTACTGGCAAAGCGTTACGCTTCCCGCGCATGATGCAAGCGCAGGGCTATGACGTAATTGAGTACAGCAACGAAGGAAGTGAAGCTGGTGCCACGGAACACGTACCAATCCTGACCCTGGACGAATTTGATAACCTTTATGGAAGTCGGAAAGATACTGATTTTCACGGTGATAACGCCACCGTAGGTAGCGAAGGGCATCAGTTATTTGAAGAACGTCTTATTGTTGAGCTGCGTAAACGTTTACAAAAAAAAGACATTATTTGTCACCCCTTTGGACACGCTCATCAAATACTGATGGACAAGTTCCCGTCCCACCAACACGTAGAAACTGGCATTGGCTACCCAACATTGATGCCTAATAGTTTTCGCATCTTTGAAAGTTATGCTTGGATGCACCACCACCAGGGGCAAGAAAAACGTCAAGGGTGTAATTACGAATGGGTTGTGCCTAATTACTTTGATCTAGATGAGTGGGAACCATCGTATGAACCTGGTCAGTATCTCGCTTTCTTGGGTCGTATTTGTTCTGTCAAAGGGATGGACACGATCAAAGAGATTGCCAACTACAGCCCTTGGCCTATTATTCTCCACGGACAAGGTGACCCAACCCCCTGGGAACACCCCAATATTGAATACCGTGGACCTATTACAGGCAAAGCACGTTCTGAATTTTTACGCAATGCAAGAGCAGCACTGATGCCAACAAACTTTACCGAACCGTTTGCTGGTAGCGGAGTGGAAGCAATGTTATGTGGGACTCCGTTAATTGCTGTTGATTATGGCGCATTTACTGAAACAATTGTCGATGGTGTAACTGGTTTCCGTTGTCACACACTTTACGACTGGGTAAAAGCTATTCACGATGTTGGTGATTTAGACCGCAAAGTCGTCGCAAATACTGCTCGCTCTAAATACAGTTTAGAGACGTGCGGCAAAAAATACGACAAAATTTTTAAAGACACCAACAATCTTCATGGAAAAGGTTGGTATGAAATGCCTTCAAGTGACGAGCTTAACTTTACTTATATTCACAATGAAGAACAACCTTTTGCAAAACGTTTAAGCGCGTGGGTTGCTGATGTGCTTAAGCCAGACAAAATCTTAGATATTGGTTGCGGCCCTGGAACTTATGTAGAAGAGCTGAGAAAACAAAATTTAAACGCTTTTGGATACGATATTGATGATCGTGTTAAAGGTAAACCTTTTTTAACGCAACAAAGTTTATTCGATATTGAGAATACTGGGAGTGCTGTTATTTGTTTAGAAGTGGCAGAACACATTGACTTTGTTAAAAACAAGGAAATTACACAGTCACTTGTCAGCTGTTTACGACCTGGGGGTGTTTTAATTTGGAGTGCGGCAGCCCCTGGACAAGGGGGTGTTGGCCACATAAACTGCCAAACCAAAGAGTACTGGGAACAACTATTTTTAGAATTACCTGTCAATCGCCTGTGTGACGTAGAGGAAGAACTGCTGGCCTACATCAAAAAAGGGTACCATATGGGGTGGTTTGTTCAAAACCTTTTGGTCTTTAAAAAACAGGCTGATGCTACCTTTGATAAACTGTTACCACTAGGGGTCTTGTAATGAGTTATTTTGAAAGCTATCAACAGACAGTATTTTTCAGTCCGGATACGCTGTGTATTCCCGGTGTTACTGAAACCTATGATGTTTATACAACCAATTACCTCTCCACTCGTAACTACACGCTTTTGGTTACCGTGCAGGATATTGACACCAGTGTGGTAGTACGCCTTGAGGGCAGCATGGATGGCGTGACTTTTGGCGCCATGATCTCCAATACAATTATTGAAAACGGAACCTACGCCTACAATGTTAGCGGTTTCCCGGTTCGTAAAGTGCGAGCAAACTTTTTAAAAGAAACCGGCGGAAACAATGCACGCATTACTTTTAAAATTGCTGCTAACTAAATTAACGACCAGCAGCGAAACCATTTTGTAATTACATACTTATCACCACTTACTGGCGGACATGCTTCGTGTAAAGTTTTTGGATTTGGTATTCCATTTTTGTAAAGGTTATTCCAAAATATAGCCATACCTTGTTTAGGTTTAACTTTTAATTTAAGGTGTTTAAAAAAAGTTTCGCCCCCTTCTTCTACGTCGTTAAGATAAAGCATAAACGTCCAAGTTCGCTGTCCCATCCATTCTGTATACGTTTTATACTCTCTTGTTAATGGGTGAAAATAATCAGTATGTGCCTTATAGTATTGCCCTGGTTCATATTTTTGTGTTTGCATAATCTCTCCGGTAAACGTATTTAAGTCCATAAAAGACGTTATTTTATTATCAACCTGTGTTAAATAAGGGGACTCAACGTAATGTAGGTCGGCAGTTTTGCTTGTTCTAGCTTGTGAAAGCACAACTTCGTCTTTGACATTTGAAACTGTTGAAGGTCGTAGTTTTCTGTTGGACGCTTTTATTAACAGTTCACAGTCTTCTGGAGGTAAAAAATTGTTGTAAGTATAAATTTGCGTAAAAGGATAATCGTATTTATCTGCCCCTGGAGGAAAAACTCGATTAGCTAACTTTTTGTAATCAATTTGTTTTAGTTTAGATTTAAAATTGCAAAGATTTAACACTTGCGTTAACTCTTCTTCCGTTAAGTTAAATGTGTTTTTAATATGGCTAAGAGTTTGGACTTTGCTGACCCCGCTGACGGCAGCCTTCATCAACTCGTAAGCAATCGTCGTTTGGTCCATGTCTGGTCTTTGGTTTAGATAAAATATAGTGGTTAAAAGAACCTGTGGCAAGTGGAACCAGTATTTTTCCTATTTGGTTTTACTTTTTTTACTGCTTACAGCTTTGGCTCTTACCTTCTGAACCACAAGTGGCCCCGTAATGCCCGCTACGCCAGCTACAAGCCAGTACTTAAAAACGTACATATCCGAAAGGCTACCTGCCTTGGAACAAGGGTTTCTTGATCTCCCTGGCGACCCACCCAGCATCGCTGTGGATCAACGGTACGTTCCTTTACGTGACCCAGCTTACCAAGCCTAGTTGTTTTTTTAATCACGGCTGTTAGAATTACGTCATAGATTGGGCGATTTAATGGACGCCAATGCTCTAAACCTGTCAGTTGATCAGGAGTTTGCCGTGCATGCGGCAGCTTTTGCAATCAAAGACCTGGATCGGGACGAGTTAGAAGAAGCGTTCATTGACATGCTTCATCAGAAAATGATGGATCGTCAGCTGTTCTTCAATATCTTAAAAGAACACGGCATTGACGCTGAAATCAGCTTTAATTACCTCACCGCCAATCAACTTTCTTAATACCCATGGCTGTCACTCGTACTATTAAAGGCTCCTTGGACAAGCTGCAAGTCAGCGGCGGTTCTGAAATCACCTTCCTGGGACCAACCACTGCAGGTAACGTCGGTGATCTTACTCGCGGTTTCCGCGTAAACCCAGCCGCCACTGGGGACATCATTGTAAAGATTGATAAAAGCGCCGCCTTGATTGATATTGAAATTTTTCAAGAAGACGCTTACAACACTGGTAACGCCCCCACTGGTTATCAGAAGTTCTTCCATGTTGCCAAAGCGGGTAGAGGCAAAGGCGCTATTGCCGTTACTGTTACCAACGCAGCAAAAGATTATGTTGTGCTTTTGACGTTTGACGACTATGCTGAGGCGTCGTACGTTGGCAGCGTGGTTGTCCCCTAAGAAATACAACAGTCCTTTTCTTAACGACACAGCCGTTAAGCTCATACAACTCTACACTCCGGCCAGGACCGACTGCGGTTTTGGCCGTTTTGCTGCGTACAAAACTGAACACGGTGAATGGCGAATTGGTTATGGCAGCAAGCGCCTTGGTAAATCGTGGATCGGAATGTTTACCAGGGCAACAGAAAAAGAAATAAACGAACAGTTGATCAGAGATTTAGAAGAGTTTGCCAATAAAGTTCAGCACTACGTGGTCATGCCGACCGCGCCTAAAAAACGTGCTGCACTTTTGAGTTACGCTTATAGTGTTGGTCTGGTTAACTTCAAAGAATGTCAACTTTTGAAGTTAATTAACAAACGGGCAAGCAAGAATTCCATCATTAAAGAGTGGAGCCCGTTCATCAATACGGCCTACCGTGGAGCTAACCCGTTCCTAAAAGAACGCAGACGAGTTGAACTCAATACTTACTTGGCGCCAGATGATCAAGTTCCGTTATTTACCGAGCACAAGTGCGTTTTAAAACATTGTTTGCTCAATATAGGAGAAAGTTACATGGGAACGCCCAATCAAATCAAAGCAATCGAATATTTAGAACGAAAGGTTCTGGAGTGGGACCCTACTGGGGAGACTGTTCGTCGTTTCTTTCGCTACTGGAATCAAGAGCAGGGGGGATTGGGCTCCCCCAAGAACCTTTAGTATCCTGCAACCAGTCCAACATGTCCAGTAATTGCAATTCTGGACAGTATTCGTGGAGAATTTTATCAGAGTCCATAACGTTCATTTGTGACAATTAAACGTTTTAAATACCATTCTGCTTTTCTTAGATCTTGGATAGAATTATTTTTATCTTCATAACGCCAGAGGTACTTTTGGATGTTTCCTTTCAAGTAACCGCAAAAAGCCTCGTTGGTCATTGATTCCTCAATAGCGTCAATACACTCCACCGTGCCAGACGCGTAGTGTGATGGACTATTAACCAAATCTTCCATGGGTTTGCTGCTGTCAGAATAGTTCTATGAGCCACCAGAGTAGCACCGATTACGACGTTGACAACCGTTACCGGGGTGTTCAAGGGGCCTCAGATAACAACCAGGGTAAAAGAGCCGCAGCAAGAGCCATGGCCCAACGCAGGGTCGCGCAACGCGCTAACCTGACAGAAGAACGGAAAGAGGATGGCCGCTTCATTGTTTCGGGCCCTGGTGATGCCACCTATTCCTTTAGGAACGCTTACGGTGCACCACGCAGCCCAACACAGCGTCGTCTTGAACGTTTAGGTCAATAAATTACTTTCCCAAGGTGGGAAAAAATTTCAATAAATTTGTCGGCTTGATTAAACCCCAGTTCAGCACGAGGAAGGTAAACAAAATACCCCCAGGTAAACGGCCCAGCAAATGTTGTCAGTGTTTTGCCGTGTATTAAGTTACACCTTTTTTCTGGTATGCAGACAGGGTAGTTCCAAATTGAGAGGTTAGTCCGCATTGTTTCGTGATTTGTGCTAAAAAACAACGCTTCTCTTATGTTCCGCATCTTCCACTCCCTTTCTAACCTGCTAAACCAGATAGCAGACGGAGCTTTACATAGAGGTCCGCCACCGCGTAGTCCCCATCTCCAAGTTCCGCGTTCTTTATTGAAGGAGCACCTACCATAAGTTGGAGGAAATAGATAAGTTGTACCTGTCCAAGGAATTTCAATATTCAGACCATCTTCTTTGAGCGTGTAGATTTGTTTAGCTCTTAGAAACTGATCGTTAGCTAAGTGAGTTGAGCAGGGATCTAAATCTATGTCCCCAAGAAGAGCGTCAATGTAAGGTAAATACTCGACTGGGGTTAACCAGTCGTCAACAACATTGTTGATCCTAGATAAATATTGGTGTCTAGGCAGCCAAGGTCTTCTACTCACGTAATAATAAATTCCCCGAGCCCTTCTGTAGGTTGTTCGCGTTTGTAATGGACTAGAGACATCTCTTTTTCATCTTGAATAATAAAAAGAGCTTCCTTGAGAGGGTTCAGTGCTTCTCCCCTGGAAATAGCTTTCTGCATTATCTCTGCCGGACCCTCCATTTCTTGCCGTTTAAAATCATCTAAAGCTGTGATCATGTGAGGCACTGTTAAATAAAACATGGTATCTTCTTCTTTCTCTGCCTTGGGGACATACACCATGGCACCGGGTCCCTCTTGAGCGTAAAAACTCTCAAAGAAATCACACATGTCTGCGCAAATCCGTTCAATTGTGAGTTGAGCGAGGACTTTCTCTTCCTCAGTTGGATTTGACAGGTTCAGTCTCGAGAGCAGTTCCTTGCGTCGGTTGGTCATTTTTAATAAATTCAGAAAGGCCAGAGCGTTGAAGGGTTTGGCGGATCTTAGCTAGTGGCTCGTAAATGACCACAGCTTTGCCCATGTTGCCTATTTTCTTAACCAGCTTACCGCTTTCATCTTTAACCTTGGCAAGTTCGCCTTGCCGTATAAGGTACTCGGCCACGCAACGATAGCGTCTTTTGGTGACCAAATCAATGTCTGGAAATTTTTCGCAGATAGTGGCAGGCTTCATGTCACTGAAGGTAATTCTGATTTGATCCGCCAAGGAAAATCCAAGAATTAGATCATTTGTACTAGTCTCGTACGTCTTTAGCAGCTCTAGATAGCGCCGAAGGTCTGGAGTTTTAAAGCTGCCAGAAGGTGGAATAAAAATGCTTACCTGTTCCGCTAAGGACGGTTTCAACACTTCTTCATAATTTTCAACCGTCACTTCTTCAACAGTGAGACCGCTAAACCGATAGCTCAAATACTGCCGTGGTTTGGGAGGCTCAACAAAAGGTACCTCTTCTTCCGCTTCCGGAGGGCTGTCCAACCAATCTTCCAACTCCATTGACGGCAACATTTATATCTTGCTACAGCTTAACGGTTTTTTGAGATTTATTCCATTGCTGGCGATGATCAATTCTTAAAACCCACTCAGCGTAGTCACGCTTTTTTTCTATGTATTGAAAATCACCTGGTTTTGGTCGGCCTCCGTAGTTACAAGACTCCCACAAAGCTGTCGCCATCGTCCGTTGCTGGGATGTCATTAAAACTTTCCAAAGCACATCAGTGGACACTTTTGACAAAAGTTCGCTAAACTCATCCATATCAGTACACGCATCAAAATGAGAAGGCCAATTACAGTCGCAGAGCTTTTGCTGGTCTTGATCCTCGGACCCCTTGGCGTTGTCGGAGTTCAACATCTTTATGGGTTTGTCACGAGTAAAATCAGTGTAACAGTACAGTTGAAGTAGTAGTCGGTATGGGCGCCCCAAAACCAACAGTCATCACTCCACCACCCCCGACAGTGTACCAATCGGTCCAGCCACTGGGGTCCTACCAGATGACGGGTGACTATTTAAACCGTCTTCAAAAGCAAGCCAATACCGCCCAAGAACAGCTTTATGCTCAATCGGGTACCCCAGGTGAACTTGGTGCTCGTCAAGCGGAAACTCGTCTAAAGGCTGCAGGCACCTATCTATCCAGTCTTCCCACCGGAGATAAGTACACCCGTGCCAACTCAGGGGTTTCTGATCAGTACGCACCAGCACGGGAAGCAAGTCAAACAGCTTTCTCTCAGGCACAGCAGGATTACGCAACAGCTTTATCAAGATCAAACCAAGCTGCACCTCCGGCCTATACAGCGGAAGATCTGCAGACTCCTTCGTGGGCTAAAGCAACAATCCCTGAAGGAATGCCCGGTTACAAACCACCCGCACCCCCAGCTAACCCACCTAAAAATAATTATGCAGCAATGTTTGGTTCCGGGCTTGCAGACTTCTTAAACGCTTTAAGCGCCCGCAGGGAAACACAGACTAAAGCTTAGGTAGCTGATTCAGAAACGTACTCCACCACTGGCAGCTGCTGTGGATCAAAACCTTCTATTGGTGGGGTATTTTGCGGCTCTTCTACCCAATCGGTGTACACATCTTTGAGAACTTCATAGCTCTCAACAGGGATCAACATAAGATCACCCTTTTCATGTTGGATTCGGTAATGTTCTTTGTTGTCTGCAACGTCGTCTAGGATTGATTCAAAGTTTTCTTCCAATTGCTGGAGAGTAATCACTTTCATGTTTTCTAGACAACTCCTCCCAGGTTAGCAGAAATTTGATCAGGGGGAAACCCCTTCCCGCGTATAACCCAATCCGCTGGTGGATGAATAAGGATAGGTTTTGTTGGTTGTTGTTGTTAAATCAGTAATCAAACCAAAATCAAGCACACCTGTAGTAGGATCCGCAACGCCTTCAAAATTTAAAATTTCCTCAACTGCTTCCGTTAGGAACCCCCAATCAGCAAGCGTTGCTGAAATTGTAAATGAATAAGTTGTTTCTAGGTACCTAATGTCATTGGTAATCAGGATTATGTAAGTACCTACGGGCAAAGAATTACTTGGGTAATCGCTTTGATAAGCCGCTGAAGTCGGATCAGAATCACCTTCCGTAACACTTGCTGCTGAGCAAATAAATCCAGAATCGTTAATCGGTAGCTCAAGACGATGCGTACCATCCTGGACTACATAAGCTGAGATAATTGTGTTGCGATTGGTGTTGGATTGATAAGAAGTAGGGCTAAAGTTTTGTGTAATTTGAATAGAACGGGCTTTATTCAACGTTAACCTATAGAAAGAAGACTGGATCCTGGTGTTTCCGCCGTGGGTATTGCTTAGTGTAATGGCGCGAGAAATTGCTGAAAAATCCCCAATATCTACAGGAGTATGGACGCTATCTCCTGGCCGTGCAGGTAAAGGGTCACTTCCAAAATAAGATGTAGGCCCATACGCTGTTGGGCCAGTGCCGCCAGTTGGGTAAGCCTCTACGGTTCCTAGGTTATAAAACCCTAGGTTAATTGGAAGTGTTGTTAGAAACCGGCCCATCTTCCGTGTTTAAGCCAGCGTAAAGGCCATTTGTACGCCCACTAGCTTGATACTTTTCTTCCATTAGTTTAGCACGTTCGGGATAAACACCTTCATCTTCTACGGTCTTGATTAACTCGTAGCTTAAACGCTTTTCAAGACACCTAAGCTCCAATTCTGCCTCATTCCTGGAGCCAAACCAGGTAGTAAAGTGGTTTTCGGGGCCAATACAAATGTGACCTGCGTACTTAGGGTTGGGTTCATGCCAGCAGCTTGGTACTACCTGGCTAATTTTAGAGTTTACTTTCGAGGATGTCTCGGTTTGCTCGGGCGTGTTCAAAGATGTTTCCATAGCTCAGATTAACAACTGAAACATTGGTAGGGACGGGAATAGATTCTACCTCCCGGAGCCTCAGGTGGAGCGGGTTACAGCACAGAATCGAGCACCCTGGTTGGTGAAAGGTCCGCATTTTTCCTGTAAAACCACGAGAAGTCCACATGGCAACACGTGCTGCAGACTGAGTTTTGCCGCTAAAAAACGGAGCAGGGAAGTAAGCCTGTGTCTCTGTTTCTTTCTTTTTCGTGGCGCCAAGCCAATGCCAACACTCAGCTGATCCCTTCTTGTCCACCTTGTCCCAAAATTTCTTCACTTGCCAGTAGGTGTCAAAGTCAAAGTTCTTCACATCGATAGTGCACCTACCCTTTTCAATTTCATCCATACAATCCAGACACTGCCCCATTAAACCAAAACGACCTTTATGTCCGGGATGGTTTCGCTTGTACCAAGGACATGAAACATCTAATAGTTGCTCAGACATAGCTGATGTACCTACAAATACTACGGACTACATGGTAGGGCAGCTTATAGGACTTGGCGAGGGAAGTGATGGAAGTATTTTGAGTTTCGTACTTTTTCCTCAATTCTTCTACCAGTTGTACCGTTACACGGCTTCCCTTTCGCCAGCCACGTTCGAAACACACGTCTTGTTTTGTCCCCCAGTAGAAGTGAGCAGGGTTGATGCAGTAGACGGATGTGCACTCATGTCGTCGCACCATTACAGACTTAGTCTCATCCTGGTACTGACCGACTATCGCAAGTGCCAGAGGCTTGGCATCTGTTCCTTTAAAGAGGGGTCGCGTGGAATGACTTGTAGAGAAGCCGTTTACTGTGGTTTTTAGGATTTTTTTCAGGCACCAACAGGAGTTTGAGCCGAAGGTCTCCTGAAATCTGAACTGGGTTGCAACAAAATAATCCAGGTCCCGTGGCGTTAGGGAGTGCTCGTTGAAGAACTCTAAGGTGCGTTCCAAGGTAGGGGAAATATCTCTACCCTTTGAGGGTAGGTCAAATCCCTTGCGGTGTCAAGGGTTTGGGCGTTGGGTTTTTAACGTACAAGGATGTCGGTTTTTGCCCCTTATTTTTTCTATAGAAAGAAAAGGGGGTTAATTCTTGTACATATAAAACATGACTCACTTTTTAACGTACAAATTATAGGTACAGAAATTAACCCCCTCTTACTCCCGTTAAGGGATAACCACCTAAAAACGGCATACTACGTACGTTAACTCAAATCCATTGCGCTGCAGCCATTCTCATGCCCTCTCAATAAGTCCCCTACCTAAAAACTAACGCCAAGACTACACTTTTTTGAAGTACTCCTCATATTGTTCGGCATATACGAGCGCACAAGTATAAGGTTCGACGTAGCGGCACATGGAACCTGACGGATTGCACACGCGATGCACTTGATTACCGTGTAAATCTTCACCAAATTCGATAGTGGTTCCGTTTGGAAAAGTTTGCATTACTTCCATTTCGGTTTTTTGTTGACTCGTATTAGTATAGTAGTAAAGGAATTGTTGTACAAAAGTGGGTAAACTGTTACCAGGAGGACGTTATCAGGCTGATGACGGGTTTGTTTACCCTAGTTACCAGGCTGCAGCAAATAGGGGGCAGGACTTGCAGGCAATTCAAAATGCAAGTGGTAGCATCCTTCGAGGTCTTTCAAATCCTTTAGGGTTAATTAATCAGTCGTTAGGGGCTATTAATCAATACGAAGCAGCACGTAGAGGCGGTTTTGGTGGCGGACGTTCAGCTGCGGCAGCTGAACAACCCCCTGGTCGTCCCGAAGGAACGCAAGCCATTCTTGGCAAAAAACCCGTTCAGTGGGCTATTGAAAATGGTAAGGGAAGTTGGGTTAAGGATTATCAGAACGAAGGCGACATAATGCGGGAGATGCTGGCCGAACAGGCAGCCAAACGCGCAGCTAACCAAGCAGGTTCTTCTGCAACGCTTGATCTACGTGGAGCACCTCCTGCTCCGATTCTTCCCGTTCCAATCACCAGCCCCAACACAACCTTCCAGAACGCGGATGACGAGTACAACCGTCTGAAGTCCCAGTTCGGCGGCGCTACTGGCGTGTCCCAACTTGCTGGGATGTCTTCCCTGCCCACAGGCTTCACTCCTACTGGCGGGAAACAAGCGGCAGGACTGAAGGATTATTACGCAGCTCAGCAAGAAGTAGGTGAGCGGAACATTGGTGAGATCACAAGCGCCCTTGCCGCTTCGGATCCTCGCTATCAGAAGGGAGGAGCATTTGAGAAATGGGCCATAGCCAACCCAGACCTGGCAATGCGTGAGTTCAACAAGAAGTTCCCTACTGGCGCCCCAACCCAAGGTCCTAGCGACGATGCAATTCGTGCTGCCATCAGTGGCGGTAAGTTCTACCCGTCTGAAGGAAGCCCCTCACCTGTTACAAATCCTCCTGACTTTGGCACCCCAGCCAACGGTGTACCCGCTGACCCGAGGATTCAAGGTAGGGCAGTCAGTGCTCCTTACGACGCCGCACAAGCTATGGCAGCTCAGAAAACCGCAGGTGCCACTGGGATGCCTCAATTCCAGACAAGCCAACCACAACCTCCCGGCAAAAATTATCTCGATGCTTTCAGGAACACCCCCTGGAGCGAAGCGTTTGTCAATACCTTAGGCGGCATGGCAATACGCAAACTACAAGGTCTTTAACTAATTATGTTTAGAGCTGCGCCAGAAAGTACGTCCTACCGCGATCCGGCTAGCGGTGAGTTTTTTCAACGCCAAGGGACAGTAAGCGGTTCAGGTCGTTACGAACCCATCCAAACAATGGAAATCAGGTATGACCGTGATCAGCCATCTCGGGCCATAACTTTACCTTATTTTCCGGGTCAAGACAGCTCAGAAGTTGTACCAATGTGGTCTAACGCAATAAATAAAGCACAGAAAT
>Ga0315284_10001874_pt1 | contig 29970 bp, 38 predicted proteins | sample YL17G09_16_MG_FD_203696 | JGI IMG/M metagenome (GOLD analysis project Ga0315284, IMG submission 203696) | Sediment microbial communities from Yellowstone Lake, YNP, Wyoming, USA - YL17G09_16 | ecosystem: Environmental > Aquatic > Freshwater > Lake > Sediment | place: USA: Wyoming | collected...
GGCGAGCTTGCGTTTGTCGATATTACCCCCGGAGATATGCAGCAGGTGTATCTGCCTTAATTTTTCCCTGTTACAGCATCGCAGATATTGCTTTGTGATGTTGACTTCCATGTGGCTTGCCAACAGCCGGCGGGCATACGTCTCGTTTACTTCCCCGTCCTCGACTCGCTGCTTAAGGACTTCAGCATCATAGGCCGCTTCGATAGCGATTATCGAGAACGGGTAAGGGAATTTCTGCGCGATGGTTTTTGTGTCGATTGCGAATAAGAGATATTCGCCAGACGATTTCTCTCTTATTATAAAGCCCAAAGACGGGACATCGTGTGGAACATCAAAGGCAAGGACCTCAAAAGAATCGAGACGGATTAGCGTTTTATCTCCGATGGATGTATAGGGCTTTATTCCAGCTTCAATTACCTCCTTTAATGCTTTGCAATGGTCTTTATGTTCGTGCGTAACAAAGCATCCCTCGATATTGTCCAACTTGTAATCGAGGGCTTTGATAATCTTTTTCCAAGTTACGCCGGGGTCAATAATTAAACGCTTGCCGTTTTCGGCAACAACTTCATATAAATTCCCACTCGAACCAGAATAAAGCTGCCGGAAGTTCAAGTCATCACCCCCGTCATAATCCAAATATCGAATTCGCTGTCGCTCATCCGATAAATCGGCTCGACATCCTGGCAGCATATCCTTGCATCCAGTAGCAGGTCATATCGAGACAGGCGATTGAACGTCCGGCCCCATTTAATGTCTTTTGGGCCTCGCCGGTAAACTCGCCCGCGAGTTCTGTCAAAATCTGATTCGCTCATTTTTTGGCTTCCGCTGGTGCAACGTAGCCCGGCTCCCCCGGTAGCTTAATATCCTTTTTCCAGTCGTCCTCTGCGGGCGGCGCTGCCTGTTGCTCTTTGTTCTCGAATTGAGCGTCGGTTACTTGCGAGCCGGTTTGCACTGAATTGACTTCTGCCGCCTTTGTCGCCGTTTCAACGAAGGTTTCCTGCTCATCAATCGCAGCGCCTTTTGCGAAGTCCTCAAGAATGGACTTAGGCAAGAATTTAGCGAGCTGCCGAATGGCAGTTTTTTTTGCCATAGCCTCATAAGCGTTGGCCCATGCCGGGGAATTTGGGGCCTTAGAAGCACTCCTCGCCTTTTCGACTTCATCAATCCGCAAAACCATCGTTCTCGCCCCGAACCCCTCGACTTCGGCAGTAGCGTAAACAGCAATCATCTTCCCGGTCGGCGGGATGTAGCTGAATGGGTGTTCAACCTTGTACCGCCCGTCGATGCGAGTAATCTTCACTGTGTTTATTTCGCTTTCGTAAATACAATGCGCCGATATGTCGAGGACCTTACCGGACCGATAGGCCAATTCAATCAGACCGAGGTATCCAATCTGAAATTGTGCTTCTTTCGCTTTGGGCGTCACCTTGTTGTTGTAATAAGGTACAAGGTATGCCAGTCCTCGCGGGTCAATATCAAGATTCAAGCTCGCCGACAGGCACGCCGCCCGAATTATGCTTGGCACGGTGCAGTCCTGCAAAGAAGGGTTCTGGCAGATATGGGTATATATATTTTTAGCGAATCGCTTCGCTACCTCGTCCGCCTCTTTTCCGAGGGCTTTCGGCAAACTATCCTTAAACATCGAAAGCGAACCCTCGGAAAATATATTCGCTTTCATTGTTTGTAATGGTTTCGCTATTGCGTTGTTATTTTCTGCTGTCATTTTACGCCTGCCCTTTCTTAAAAATTAGTGTTTGCAAATTCCCCAAAATAATATCTTGCGGCGTTGGCAATCAAGCCCATTGTGATTTCGGTGGTCAATCATTTCTCCTTTTTTGGCGTTCATAATTTGGCGGTGCATACGGACCGTATTTCACCCCGGCTTCCTGCCCACGTTTCTTATGGCATAGACAGTGCTATGGTTTCGCTGAATACACCAACGATGTTTTGATAATTCGGGATAATCCAAATCATCGACCATCGCCATAAATCCCTGTGTCAGTGGTATGGTTTTCATTTTGCTTTCTCGGCCTCAACAGGAGATTCAACGACGACTTTTAATTTCTTCTGACCTTCGACCGCCTTCAATTTGATTACTTGTGAATTGGTCTCAACGGAATAAGTTAAACTTTCAAAATTATCGATAAACAGCACGATTGATATTCCATAGTGCTTACTCAGGACGTTGATTATGTCGATGCCGACAAGTATTCGCTGTCCGTATGACATATCTTGATACGGGACGCCGTTGAGCAGAGCGATGCAGGTTTCTTCGACGTTGCCGTTTAATGCCGTGTCGAACATCTTGAATGTGACGTGCTGGAACATCTTATTGACGGACGTTTCTATCAGGTGTGATTCTGAGGCTGTGTATTCGCCGATATTCGCAAGCTGCTCGTCGATGTCCGCTATTGCCTGCGATAAGGTTATCTGTTTCGCCTGTAATTCTTTGATGCGTTCTTTGGTGCGGCTTGCCGTGTCCACGTTGGCCAGCGCGGTGTTGAGTTTCGTTAGCTCGTCCTGCAAGGTCTTGCGACTCGTTGCGATGCCCTGCAACTTCTCTGCGCTCGAGGGCGGTAGCTCCGCTTTCGCTTTATCAATAATCGTCGTTAAATTCTTCCAGGTGAAGTCGTCTTCTTTCTTCGGCTTCTCGCGGGTTTCGATTGCCTTTTGGATTTCGGCAATGCGGGCCTGTGTTTTTTCGACAAGTTGATTGTGCTGTGCGATATAGCCCTGGTATCGCTCCTCAAAAGAATTAAGCGACTTAGTCAATTCCTGAATGATGTTGTTTTCCTCGACGGCGGCCCGATAAGACGATTGCCCGTTTTCTGCAAGGCGTTTTAGTTCTGTTGTTCGCTTCTCGGCCATGCCTGCCAGCTTATCTTCCGGCAATGCTTGACCGCACAAGGAGCAAGTGCAGGGGTCTTTCTGCATCTCCATCGCATCGGATTGCTCTTTGAATTTGTTGCGATTGCTCAGGTGTTCGGCGTAAATGCGTTTGTGATTGGCGATTTCAAGGGCCTTTTGGTCCCTGTCCGCCTTCGCTCTTTCGACCTTCTGAGAATGTTCGGCTAATCCACGGCCTAACTGCCCCGATTCTTCGACAAGGCCGGTAACTTGCGTGGTGTCATTTTGCAGGGCGTACTCGCGGGCTGTCCTGCTCTGCTCGACATCACGGATTGCCGCAAGTGCCTTTTCTCGCGCGCCTTCACCAGCCAAGACCAGTGATTGTACAGCGTCAAAGCCCTCGATGGATGTCTGTATCGCTTTTCGCTGTGCCTCAATAGCGGCTGTATCAACTTCGCCACCGCCCAAGCCGTCAAGTGTTCTCTGGTTTTCGTTAAGCGCGGGGCCTATTGTGTCGCGTTCCTGCTCGTGCCGTTTCTTTTGTGCCAATAATACCTGCCGATACTCGGATACGGTCCTGCCGTTGCAATCTTTGAGTAGTTTTTCAAAACCCTTTGGCGTTCCTATCTTGCCGGCAAGCGATAAAAGCATTGCCCGGCGTTCCTTCTTGCCCCACTTCGGCGTATCGCGGTTGAATTGGTACAGGTCCGTGAGCATCTTCGCCGTATCCTCCGGCAGACATTCTTCGAGCCAATCCGAAAACTCGCCGACCTTCTTTGGCACTTCGTTAATCCAGCAAAGAGTTTCGTAGCCGGTTATCTGGCCGGTCTTCTTGACGACCTTCTCGTGCTGCTCTTTGCGGAGGGTATGAATTTCATCATCGAAAGCGATGGCGCCCTCGACCTTGACGACAAGTCCCGGAATCATCACGCTGTCCTTATCGAGCGGACGCACCGAGAAATCTTCCTTACCCTCTGCGTTCTTGCCCCTAAGCAGCCAAGCGAATGCGTCAATCACCCGCGTCTTGCCTATTCCGTTCGCTGCCGTGATTACAGCGTTATCGCCATCGCCCAGGTCGATATTGAAACTTGCGCCCTTGAAATTTTCCGCCGTTAATTTGTGTAATTTTATTGTCAACATACAACACCTGCCCTTTCAAAATAATCGTTCTCGAAATTTTACTAACTTACAAACCCGTACCTTGTTCCCAAATTCGCTTGTTGCTTCGCCGATTACTTCCAGCTTGCCAAGTGCGAGCAATTCACCTACGCGAGGGCAAACCCTGTTCACACCCCACTTGAGACGCAAAGCTATTTGTTCATCCGTCCCTTCGCCTCGACGAAACGCAGATAAGACGATTGCCTGATTGTTCGTTAAATCGAGTTTTTCAAAAGCAGCCAGCGAATTTGGGTGCATATTTGTCATTCATTCATCCTATCTGCATCATAGTCCTGCACGGCTTTTTCGAGAAATTCAGCAACCAATACCTGCGTCTTTGCGTCGCCCCGACACTTCCTTAATTCTGTTGCCGCAAATTGTGCCGCGTCTCGTAAATCTTGTGCAGTCATTTTGTCGCCTCAAAATGCGGCCTTGCTTCTTGTTCACAAATAGCCCTGTCCCAAAGTTTCAAAGTTTCAGCCCCGATACGCCCGTCCTGATAGGCACCAACCATCGCCTGAATGTCCCGAATTGACGGTATCCGGTCTGATACCTGGATACAAACTCCGTACTTTGTATTCATTGCCCAGCCGATGCCGATGCAGGCAAAACCGTATGCCAACACAACCAAAATCGCTGATAACTTTTTCATATTTGACTCCTTATGATTGCGCCCCCGACACAAATCGAGGGCTACTATTAACGATACTACTGTGCGATAATTGCGCCGCCGTAGTCCCCACACCCAAAGAACGTCAGGCGGCTACCCAATTAAGGGATTGCAGAATGATGATTGCAAACAGCAACAAGACGGGAGGGGTCTTGTGCTGTTCGAGGGAGAAAAACTTATGATTGCGCCGGACAAAGGGAGGTGAGCTTGCCCGGCGAAGGATGAAAAAATGGTTCGTTTTCTGCAATCCCCTATTCAGTTTTCAATGTGCGTATTCAATCCGGCAATCAGCCGGGGTTATCGCCATGCCTTTGTTCTGTTTGATTTTCTGCTGAATAATTGCCAAAACGCCTTAGCGCAGGTATCGTCGTAAATCTTCCGTGCCTTATCGCAGGTATCGTCGTAAATCTTCTGTGCCTTATCGCAGGTATCGTCGTAAATCTTCTGTGCCGGAGCGCAGGTATCGTCGTAAATCTTCTGTGCCGGAGCGCGGGTATCGTCGTAAATCTTCTGTGCCGGAGCGCGGGTATCGTCGTAAATCTTCCGTGCCTTATCGCAGGTATCGTCGTAAATCTTCCGCGCCTTCGGCATTAACAAGCCGCGCATTTCCTCGTTGACCCCAAACTTTGCCATCTTCCCCGCCTTGATTGCCTTTGCTAATTCTGGCGGAAAATTAGTGGGGTTAGAAAAATCCTCACATTCTTTATTTGTGCCAGAGCTTTTAGACAAATCGAAATAAAATCTTATCGCACCGTGACCATAAAAATCATTGGGCGTGGTGCAATATTGCAGTTTCTTGCCTTTGGCCGTATCGTAAACATCGCTTCCGGTTAGGAATAAAACCTCGCCATCTTTTTCAATCCAAGAAAATCTTTCGCACATTCTATATTCCTTTCCAGCCGTCGTTCCGTATAAACTTACCTTCTTACTGCTTACCCCCCTACTTTGGGGGTCAAAACCATAGTGCCGACTACACTTTCAAAGATTGTGGCGCGGCCCCGACACGTCGTTTGATTCCTGAAAAGGGGCGATATTGATAAAGCGGGCATCCGGTATCGGTGCAAGTTGGTATTTCGTCCCGGAGATAACCGACGCATTCCCCGCATTGCATCTTGATTGCGGCTCTCGGCCCGGCCTTGCCTGATAAGCATCGACTGTAAAGTTTTCGCCAACTCTCTGGAACGACCCTGTTCATATTATTCTCAAATTGCCCAAATTAACTCTTGACAAACCCCCTGCTAAGTAGTAGGATTGCCGTTGCCTTGAGGAGAGGACGCAGAATCATCACGGACGGCACCAAGTTCCTTTAATCGCTGTTGGCAGAGATGATTGATTTCGCCATCCAATGTCCGGTTATCGAGTTCGGAGGCCCGGTCAAGGTTCTTTCGGGTTTCGTCTGCTATGTAAATGTTTGCCATTTGGTTCACCTCTGTAATTTTCGGGTTCTTTATTTATTCTTGAATATACAGGATACTACGGCATATACAAGATAATTCTTTACAATTTCTTTAATTATTCTTACTTGTTAGGCGCAAGTATTGGGTAGATAATGCTTTATGTGAGCAAAAAAATTAGAGGAATAAAAAGCTAACAAACAAAATAATCAAAAAAGTTGTTGGCGCCTAAAGATTTTGCGTTTATAATGCCGAATAGTGAAATATGGACACCTTGCGAACAGACAATTTGTTATTATCGAAAATAGCCGTGGGCTTACTCGCAAGGTGTTCTCCACGGCTTATTTTTTGCGCACAATTCCACGGACTTATTCGTTCCTAAGCGTGGTTAAGGTCTGCGCTTAACCAGACCCGGCAAGGATGCTCACACCGTCCAAGGATAGGCAATGAGGCGAAGTCCAGCGTCTATGACGTGCTAACCTAACGCTGGCCGTATTAAACGGGCTGTCGTATGTGAATCGAAACAAGCCGCCTCACCTGAAAAGGTAAATAGTTAAACGCATACAGCTAAAACTCACCGGATACCTTAATCGTAAGCAGTGAGGACGCTACTTTCAAACGATTAAACTCGTTTGCTAAGGTAGCGTTCTATCCGTTGTCCTTATCGAAGCAGAACATAAACAAAGGGGACAGGAAATGGGAAGGCAAATAAAAATACTGATGATTCTGGCGACATTGTTGCTCATCGGTGGTTGTGCAGAAATACAGGCGATGCAACAAACAAGGCGGGATGCCGTTGTCGCTCGATTCAAAGAAGCGTACCCCAATAATTGGCAACAAAAACTTCTCGAATACGATATTGAACAGGAGAGACAGCGACAGAAGTATCTTGCGAATCAAAAAACCTTGATTGAATTGGAGGCCGAATACGCTGAAAAAGGACGCAAAGACCAAGAGAATTTTGAACAAGACCAACGCAACCAGAAATTAGACCAATTTCTTCAGGAACAAGAACAGAAAAAATACTACCCGAACAAATGATTATTTCCCAAACGTTTCTCCGAATAAAAAAGCCCGTCCCGTTGGGCGAGCTTTTCGGAGGAGGGTGATGAAAAGCGTATTTCAGACCGTATATTTTAACGGCATTGGGCCGACTTTGAACTGTTTCGCACAAATTGACGCCAACCGACGCGGGCTGACCGGATTGTGCCTGTTCGGGAATATGCCCGCCCTGGCAAGTGCATAATCAACACATTCTGAGCAATAGAATCGCTTATCGTCTTGCAAATGCCACGGCAAGAGGAATCCAAATATGCCCCAATAGTCATAACCCGCACCAACTATATCTTTCGCTGCCTCAAACAGACGCACCTCTTCTTTGTCGCTCACGGCCTTTTCAATATAGTCCCAGCGACTACGGTGTTTCAAAACTATTTCCGGCAACTCAAAACGGACGCCTGTAAAATTGCCGCGTGAAGCAGAACTAAAACAAACGCCGAATCTGTCGAGGAATTGTAACTCGACGTGGGAATATGGAGGAGTGCCCCAATTCCAAAGGCCAGTCCAAAAAGAAATAGCATCGTCAAGCCAGCGACCGTCTTTGCCCGCCTTGTAAAATAGGATTTTTATTGTCCTCATGGCGACTTGTCCTTTTCAGGAAGTGGCGCTCGACCGCGCCCAAAGACGGCCCCAGCGATAAACATAAATACATTCTCGATTGTCTGCGCGGTTAATCCGCCGGTAAGTCCGACATAGACAAAAACAATCACCACGCCGACAACCAAAGTCCTGGCCGAAAAATTACGAATGGTAATCATTTTGTAATCACCCCGCCTTTCAATAACTTGTCTGATAAATTCTCAACCATACTCCTGTTTAATTTGCCGGTCGGTATAATAGGAGTTCCCCAGTATTTCGTCCACGGCTCGGTATCTCTATTAACGATTGACCCCGCGCCGATTATCGAACCTTCGCCGATTGTAACGCCTGGCATCACTATTACCCCGACACAAAGGAATGCGTAATTCTCGATAAAAACCTTCGACCTTGTTACTTTTCTGTATTCAATTGGAACGGTATTGCCCACCAGACCCGAACCATCGGTGTCGTCCGTACCGGTTAGAATTGTGCATCGGGCGGCAATGTTAGCAAAACTGCCTATCTCGCAATACCCACCGCCGCCGATGTATGTGTAGGGAGCAATATGGACATAACGGCCTATCTTCAATCCGCACCCGCCCATAAGCCAGCAGTATTCGCTGATAATCACGTTACCGGCCATTTCAATCTGTTCGGGATTGATAATAGTATTCGGCTCGTAAATTTTAACTTCCGGGCCGCAGATTTTAAGCTTGCTTAAATCCATTTATAATCGTCCCGTAAGTATCTATAAGCATCCGCGACAACTCCGACCAGCGATAATAACAACGTCCGTTATCACCGTGTTTCTCGCCCCAAGAGCCATCTACAAAGAATCTTTCGATACCGTTCATCGATCGATACCCACCTATAATCACTTCGTGGCCGCCCCTGACCTGAGACGGATCGTAAGAATTGACAATCCCGCTTGACGACGCAAGGCAATAGTTAATATCGACCATCGCGCCTGTCAGTATCGGACCTTTTTGTGATAACCATTGTTTCAGGACGCCGTAAACCGTATCAAGATTGACGTAATCACTGATTACCCATTGCGCCATCCTTGCAAGCAAATCATCGCCGTCCCCAACGTAGAAACTCGGAGGAACAGAAAATTGCCATTCCTCCTGCGGTATCATCCCCGTATTCTTCATCGTTTCAAGAATCGACTTTCCGTTGCTGCCGCCGCCGGTACAGAACGGCAAAGTATCGAGCCACGGGTCTATCATCGAGGCGAATGAATACAAACAGGTTTCGGACGGCCTTTTGCCGGTTTGATATTTAATAAGATTCGACCCCGCAAAGCCCGTGCATAATCCTGTTTCGCCCTGGTCAGGAACAAGGAAATCCTCTGGTCGCCAATCAACCTCGGCCTTTAACGGCTCTTCAGCCAGATGTTTAGCAAGATAGAATTTCCTGTGCTGGTAAAAGCGTAACGACCGTTCCCGCAATGTCTGCTCGACCGGCACAACATCCAAGACACGATTAACACCGTTTACTTTAACGGTTGACATTGTTTCTCCTTTTTAATCCAAGAGAATTATTGTCCCCCGTTTCGTAGATTGTTGATACGGCCCAGTAGTAACTCGAACAGGTATCCTTGAACATTTTGTATGCGCTCTCTATTTCATCGGGCGTGGCCGGGGAGCTTATCTTGACTGATACCCCATATTCGGCCTGTAATTCCTTTTCGACCGCCGGCCTGAGCATTGCGCTTTCTTTGTTAAGCTGGTTCATGCAGTTTATCGCGCAGGCGATTTGTTCCGGCGAAACTGCCCCGCCATTGATTATGCTTGCATGCCAGCCGTCGATGCACAGTTCCAGCGTCTTGACTACCGCCACATTGGTAATCGCGGCTGGCTTATCGATGACGCCAAGTTCCACGGCGAGCGTCTTTACGCCGATTGCACCTGTCGATACCTTGCAGACGCCGACAAAATTATCAGAGTTGCAACCAGAGATGAAGAGGCAAATCGTTAACGCCAAAATCGTTTTTCCCATGCTTGTCATAATCATTTTCCTTTCATTTCTTGGGTTAAATTGCTAAATTTTTGTTTCCACTCGGCTATTTCGCTGTCCTTAAATTCCGCCATTAAATTCAGACGATTTATTTCTTGCTCAAGTTTTCGCTTTTCGGCCTCGGCGGATTCGAGACGATTGTTCAGAATCGCGATTGCCTGATTCTGCTGCTCTATTGTTTTGTCCTTGTCGTCCATATAGACCTCATGGTTTTAGATATTTCCATACAATCTCAATAACAAGCAAAACACCCATGCCGATATAGACGGTCTTGGTCAGCCAGGACATATCTTTCATTATGCTGTCGTGCCGTGCTTCATATTCATTCTTAGATATGAACGACACCTGTAATCGCGCAAGTTCGGCCTTGGCGTTGTTCAGGTCGTTTAGATGCTTTTCGAGATTGTCGGCGGCCAGTTTCAACGCCTGCTGCGATAATTTGTCTCGAAGTTCGAGGCGTTTTTCGAGTTCGGCAAACTTGCTGTCGAAGTATTCAATGCAGTTTATGCTCAAAATTTGCTTGCAATCGGCCACTGTTAATTCCTTTCATTGTTGCTAATCTTTAATTTGAGAATTTCACGTTATGCGTTTCTTAATGTGCCGTAAACTTCCACGTCAACTATGCAGGAAGCGACGGTACATCCGGTAGTAACGTCCATACAGAAAATCTCCCCTGCAACATATTCCGGCGTAACTGTGGGTATCGTTGCGTGTTGAACGGGAGGGGCGATAAACTTGCCCGAAGTACCCGCAAGGAAATTCGTCAAGGTTTGGGCGGCGAGCCAATCTGTTTTGGCGGTTGTCTTGCCAAAAGTCACAACCGTCCCCGCTGCCGAATATGGAAGTTTACAAAACTTCACCCTATCAACATCGAATTTCTTCCCAGCCGGGCCGGTAAAAAGATTAGTCGTTGCCACGGTTTTAAGTTCTACGTCCTCGATTCTTGCCAACAAAGCAACACCGTTTTCCTCGAAAATATCACTAAATGTCTCAACCATGATTATTCTCCTAAATTAAAGGGTTGTATTGTCTTTTGATTACCGTTCTCTGATTAACGCTGACCATGATATTGCCGTGCCGATTGATGAGCGGATGTTGTGCCTTGTATAATTCCCTATCCATCTTCGTAATTATGCCGTTAAATACCGCCCCCCAATTCTCGATAGCGTCAGCCAGCAAGGGGAAGCTAAAATTATCCGTATATGCTATTGCCATAATTCTAATCCTTAAACATTCACAACCTCAATTTCTGATTCCGTTATCGACCGCAAAGACCGGCGCGGTATAACTTTTATGACCGCTGTATCATTGCCGCCGAGGTCTGCCGTTTTGTCAATCACTTCGGATTCGGAGGTCGCCGCAACACTTCGCTGACCGATAGCGACGCCGGCAGTCGTCTCGAATACCAGGTCGATGCTTTGCAATTCCGAATCCGCCAGATAATTGCCATAGCTAACGCCGGACCCGCCGACAAGTTCCGTCTCACTGTCGCCATATTCCCATATCGGATAAGTGTCATTCAAATCGAATCCGCCCTGATTGAAGCCGGTCAATCTCTGCCCCGGCAGATTCCAGTAAAGCGTAAAACTGCTCCCGGTGTATTCAGTCCCGCCGCCGTCCGTTTCGCCCGTCGTCAATCGCAGTAGTCCCGCGCCCGCCGGTCTTTGATATAGACCTTGAATCTGATACGAGCTCGCCGTGACATCGGCTATCAGTTGTATCTCGTTTCCGTAAAAGGTGAGGGCTTTGAAATATACGGTCTTGCCAATATCTTCCGGCGTGAAAATGTAATTAAAATTAGTATCGAGCGTTGCGAAGATTTCGCCAATACTGTGGGCTGTGGCTTCCGTTCCGAACAGCCCACGTATTACGCCGGTGATTGTCCAGACGCCCTCGGTAACAGTTTCGACCGCCGTTTTATATGCGATTATCTCTTCGCCGATTTTGCATAAGTGGCGGTTATTGAAAAAGTCATCATCATTTGCCGCACTTGCCAGGTCCGTAACCGTCCCGATATTGACCTCAATCGTATCTTCACCCATATAGACCGGGGCCGGATAAGCGGGCATAAGTTGCGTTATCGTACCCGTACTATTTGCGGAACCGCCCGTAACTTCGTCGATAGTCGCCTTGCCGAGTAATGTAAAGCCGCTATCGGCGGAATATGACTTGAAAATATACCATCCGTTGGTGTCCGCCCCCCCGGGCGCAAAGCATAATTTCAACGCGGGATTATTCACGTCCTCAAAAAACGCTATGCTTGCGCCGATTATAACCGCTTCTTCATCCGGCGTTCTTTGTGAGGTCTGGCCGTTAAATGCAATCTCTGGGTATAATTCCGTCGTATCCTCCATCGCCTCAATTTCGAGCGTGCGTCCGTCTTTGTGTTCGCTTATTGAGGTTATGCGCAATTTTTCATCGGTCAATAGGAATCCGTCAGTGATTGTGCCGACGACGCCGGGATGGACGAGCATATTCTTATAACTGACCGCAAAATTATAGATGCTGAACCGGTACATCGAGTCGAATAAAATCCGATAAGCCATTTTCATGGCAAGCGTAGAATTATGAATGCCCGCCAGTTGGATTGTCTTCTTGCGGATGTGCCCGCAAATGCGCTGGTCAACTTCGTCCTTCGCCACGGCGACGGCTATATCATAATCCGCATCTCTGTTCGTCCAGACAATCTCGATATGATTATAGGTATCGTTATATTCCCGTTTTTTAATTCTTACCGGCGGCGGAGGACTTTCGCCCTCCTCTGAAACAATATCGTCTCGCGTCAAGTCAACGGCGGAATCCTCCTCGCGCATTATCCCTATGGCGATTTCGCCGTTTTTGTGATATATGAATCCCGCAAAATGAACGCAGATACAATCCAGCCAGTCAACCAAACTCCTCTGCTCGTTAAGAACAATCGACATCATAATATCGTTGGTTTGGCAATACGCCAAAGCGGTATCGTATGCCTCCTCGTTCATTGCCAAAGGCGTAAAACGCTCGATAAGATTCCTGATAATAACCGGCGGATATTCGTCCTTTGCGTTAATTAAGTATCCCGGCCAATTAACAGCATCCGTCGTCATCCAAGCATAGGCCGTAATAGTACCAAACATACCACTACCAAAACCATCCAGAGAAGAAAGTAACGCCAAATTCTGGTCGTATATCTCAAAAATGTTTGTAGTAACTGAGTCATACTTTTTAATTACTACAATATGTCCCCATAAATCCACATAAAGAGTTTGAGCATCAGAGCATAATATAGTTTTTACTTCTTCTAATTCGATTCGAGCATTTGAACCGGTACTCATAAGACCTATTGTGAATCCGGCTGTTGGGGGGATAAAAGTAACTTTAATTTTATGAATTGTACCCCCATCCTTCGCTGTCCTTACATAAATATAATTATTCAAAACACAAATTGCCCCTGTTCTTATGGTATAAGAACTGGTGTGCGGAACACCGTTCGATAAAAGACCAACATCCATATCTTCCGAAATGCCACCTAATATAATTCCATTAGGAAAAACTGTGTCCAGCATAAAAACACAAAGATTTTCGCTACCACCAACATTCCAGGAAGAACCACTGCCACCAGATATTGCATATTTTATTGGGAATCCATTCCACAAAATTGTAGCAAGAAGAATGTGATAAGGTGAACGGCTACCACTGGGATTGTAAGCAGGCCCATACAGTGTTTGCATTAAATGTCCATCATCGGCAGAGTATTTATGTATGGTTTGAAAAGATGAACCACCTATTGTTGTACCGGACGCAAGATAAACATTGCCATCGTCGTCAACATCTAAATAATACGAGGCAGTCGTATCTTCTGTGTTTTTCCAAATCTCAAGACCAGTTTCTAAACTGAATTTGTATAGGCGAGTGTCATCAGCAAAATTCATATAAATATATTTTGAATCCTTTGTGACTTTGACGGCTCTTGGTAACTTACCTGTATTACCCCATCCACCAATCGGCTGGAAGAAGTTGTTAATAACATTGCCATCTTTGTCTATCTTTACGAGGTAAGTTCCATCTGTATATCCTTGGGCAATATAAAGATTGCCATAAACATCTTGCGTTAAGCGACCAGAACCTGAACCGGTCTGCGTGTACCGAACTACCCTCTCTGCACCAGTAAACGTAGCTGGCGTGAACGGGCTATAGGTAAATTGCAGTTCATCCTCAGTCGTTCCAGCAAGTAACACATAAGTTGCACTGTAATGGGCAGAATTAGTTATGCTTATTGTCTGTCCTGCTTTGAACGGATGGCCAGTACAGGGCAAGCCGACAACATTGCCACCAACATTTCTCGCCACGCCACCCGCATCCAAACAAAGTGTGTCTGTGCCCATAAAGGGGACACCCCAAACTCCACCATTTTCGGCAATGTAGGTCATTTTATAACCGGCAAACTTCGACACCTCGAAAACGAAATTAGGGATTGCCTCTGTATTGCCCAATTCATAATCCTCAAAAAGACAAAGAGCGTCGTGTTTATATTCAGCGAACTCCTCGCCGATTAAGGCAGATATGCCGGTATTGTTTCTGCCGTCAAACCAAGTGAAGCCAATAATGTCGGCGTACGTACTGCTCAAATCGGCTTTCATAATCTGGTCTGTTATTATCAGAAATATCTGGTCACTTGTTTTCGGGTAAATCTGTTCTTTGCCCTTCCAAATTCTGCGCACATAAGCGGGGCCTTCACATAGGGCTATGATGAAAGACCGTTTATATCTTGTTTCCTCAACAGTCTCTCCGCCGCCGCCCTTGCCGCCGCCCTTGCCGCCGCCCGATGAGTGTTTAACGGTATAGGGCACTGGCGGACCTGCCCAGATAATGTTTCCCGCAATTCTTTCCGTACCATAAAGAATAGGTTTTGGTATTGCCTTTACCGTTTGTTGTAGCGGGTAATTTGAAATTTTCGGCATACTGGATTTCGGCTGTTTCGTGGGGAACATTATCGCGCCAAGGTATCCGCCCGCCATTGCGCCGATTCCTATGCCAAACCCACCCATGCCCAGCATACTGCCGAGATACATCCCGCCGATAGTCATTCCTAATTGCAAATATGAGTTTGTTTTATTGGACATACGCCCTCAATTTGTTGCTATTCATTCTGTAAGTATTAGTCCAGCGTTTGCCCCATTGTGAATTTTGAAGTGTGCCGTAAACGCACCGGCCAGCCGTAACAAAACAATGGGCGAAAAGATTGTCTCGAAGATAAACGCCCGTGTGCGCCCGTTGGCAACGACCAAAGCCGAACACTAAAATATCTCCTGTTGTCTTTTCGTTTTTCGGAATTGAATCGGCGGTCTTTCCGAAGAAATTCGTCATCAATGGTAGGTCCGCATTATCAATATGCAAATTCCAGTCCCTGTCGTAATTCGGCATAGTGAAATCTTGTAGAAATCCAAGTTGTCTCAAAATAGCAACCAATAGGCCAGTACAATCGCAACCAAAAAATGACATTCCCCGGTGCTGGTAAGGCACTTTGCTTTTTACAAATAATTCGGCCCTTTCCGCAATTTGTAGATTCAAGTTTTCCATCACATCATCGTTTCTTCGACTTTAGGGACATAAACATAGCCATTAAAATTATCGATATTATCGAATCGGTCACGGCATACCGCCCCCGTTAAATCGCAGCCGGGATAGATTGCGTAAGCGACCCCGGCGACAATCGCATAAGGAAACGCCCACATAACCGTTATAGTTGACGCGGTATTTGAAAGAATTTTGCGACGCTGGCCGTTATTCGCCCCACTTGTAATATGAAGTTCGCCCAATTCGTAATACGTCGTATCTTCTTCGGGTGTGCCGTTTACGACAACCAGATTATCTTCGTGAACCAACAACTGATTATCCGCAAACCCTGCGCCGGTTTGATTTACATACCAGATATATCCTGACGTTGCGGTTAGATAAACGATATTGACGACTGTAGCCGTCGCCGAGTCGCCATAAGCCGCGTTTCTTATTTCGTCGATTTCGTCGGCGGATAAAATATCGCTGAGCACAACAACTTCGTCCAGTTTTGCCTGTAAAGCGTTGCCGCCTGAAGCCCTGCCAAGTTCAAATGCGGCATCCGTGATATAAATGTTATTAGTAGTATTACCGGCCTTCTCTGTAGAGAGTCCCGTGCTCGAATCGTAAATACGAATACGATACGACTTATCGCTATCCTGATATGTGATGCCGACGTGATACCAGATATTGATTGCCACTGAAACCGTATCGTCTTCTATTTTCTCGGCAAGTGTCCCACTCGAATACCCAAGATAGAAACCGAATCTTTTAGTTCCGGCATTATTATAAACCATTGCTACAAAACTTCTTTTGCTACCAGACGTAGCAAATTTGCTAACTATCGCCTGGTATCCGGACGTGGATGGTAGCGATGAAAACTTTACCCAGAATGTGGTTGATATTTTTTTATTGGTATCGCCGTTTTTCAAGGGGAATCCGGCGGACAGAGAAGCATCGGCCAAAGTCATATAATCACTTGATGCAAAAACGCCCGCGCATCCGCCCTGCTTAAAATCGGCAACATCCGCAGCCACCCCGGAATTGGTCAGCGTATTCGTGCTTTTTGAATCTGCTCCCAGCGCGGCACTTTCAAGATTGAACAGGGCTTTGCAGTTTGCATCCGCCGAAAAATCATTTATAGCGCCGATTGTATCGCCTATAAGAATGGGATTAGCGGAATCTCCCCCGTCGAAATTGGCCTTATTGATAGTGCCCCGCGTCGGGTCAATCAAAGTAGTTTTGGACCCATCTGTGGCCGTGCCAGAGTAGGCGTAATCGGCCTTTATCAGACCGCACATATCGTCAAATAGACAGTTATTGCACGGCTCCTGATACATCTGTTCCGGAACTTGAATCACCAAACTTTCAAGAATCGACCGGCAATGCAAAACCAATTCCTGCCTGTTAAATTCAGGCGAACCATAGCCGACAAAAAGAATGATTTCCTTATCGACGGCGTAATCATCCGTCCAAAGAATCCTTTTGATTGTAACCGTGCAGCCATCGAGTAAATTCTTTTGAACCAAGTCGAATAAATCGCCGGTGATATTCCCCAAAGACACATCAACCGCCTGCGATTCAAGATTGAGATTCTGCGAAATAGGACTTCGCATAATCGGCAAAGACTCATAGATAATTGGCGTTGCGTCCCACGTTATGTTTTTGGTATGAGAGGTATAATGATACGATATGCCGTTGGTCAAGGTGATTATGTATAACTCACAGACCTTGACCTTCGTTAAATCTATTGCTGCGGAAAAGCTGGAATTAACATCTCTCACTCGCTCACCTCAAGCAACTGGACTTCCTGCGCCTGCCATAAATCGGGGTAAGGGCTTATATCGGCGTGAATATCCGAATCGAATCGGACGAGATAATAAAATTCGTATTGTGCGGTTACTACCTGCCCCGTCGTCAGTGCGCCATTCGCTGAAGTGCCCGCCGTCCAATTGATAATACCCGTCGCATCGTTAAGCGTAAAATGCGTTCCTTCGGTTTTCGTAGAACCATCGATTTTGACTACCGGGGCAAACGTGCCGCTTGGGACTATATTCTTTTTGTCCTCCTCCCAATACTCCGACAAGCCGATAAGGTATCTTTTGACTAACTGGGTAGTCGTCTCGCCGCCCGCAGCAGTTACTATGCACTCCGTCAAAGCACAGGCGTAATCTTCCCTGTCCTGATAATAAAATGTCTCGTATCGGCCTCTTGCTCGCTGGAATAAAGCGATTAGCACATCTCTGCCGGCCTTGTCTAATAATTCCCAATTCGGATACCAGCGACGTACCGGCTGCTCTAAAATCTGATTACGTTGTTCTTTGGCGTTATCGTATCGGACGACATCGGTTAGCCAGGTCAACTCTTTTCGCAACGGGTGCGCTTCGTCCCAGCCCTTGAAAGCCGCCTGACCAATAACATCGTTTATGACTATGTTAATCATAAATTATCCCGCCTGCCTGGATGATTGTATCTGTTCGCACCTTGAACCATTGAGGCGATTGCCTTTTTGTTACTGGACAAGAACCTATAAGTACCCGCCGCATCTATGGCCGAGACATTGATATTGACGTTTGAAGTGCCCCGCGAATATTCTCTGTTCTGCTCTGCCGTCAAAACCCGCTCGCCCCGATGCGCGATAATCGGTATGGCATCCGGCTCAAGATTCAGACCCATTCTTGCCCGTGGCGCGTTCGCAAAAACAGAAATTGGAACAGGTCTTATATTTGCTCGCTGACCTACAATGCCGCCTGCTCGCAAAAACTCGGGATTAGTAATAGGTGTATTTGGGGTTGAGTAATTCTCTGGACTCCATCCACCGCCGCCCCATCCACCACCCCCGCCAAATAAACTGAAAGCACCAACCCCGCCCCCCACGGCGGCCCCGCCCATAGAAACAGAAGCATTCTGCGCAGCGACTGCCAAACCGTTAAGTGAGGCCGCAGCTCCCGTCGCTGATATATCCAATGCCTTAACACCCGTTCCGCCTTCAAGACCGAACATTCCCCCAAACGGCTCGGCAATCTTCGCCATTATATTCCGCGCGATAATATCAGAGGCCATTCTCAAAAACGCCTTACGTATCGAGTCGGCCATACCTATCAGAGCATCTTTGAAACTCATACCCTCGGCAGAGATATTGTAAAATAAATCGCTGAACGAACCTTCAACTGATTGTATTGCTTCGGTGAATTTGTTGGCGAAATAGTCCGAAGTTTTCGCCATATCCTTGCGCAATTGTTCGAGATATTTCTGCCAAGCGGTTTGGGACTTTTCGAGTTCATTCGCCCTTGCTTGCGTTCCGGCAATTACTGCCGCCGTGTTCGGATACGCAGGAGACGCAGTAGTCGGTATATTTCCTGCGCCGTATGTTCCTTTGGATTTGGAGATTTTAGATTCCGCCACCTGTATCTTGCCCAAATAAGAATCGTAAATGTCCGACAATCTCTTTTTCAGATTATCAGTTACCACTTGGCTTGCTTTTGAATCGACGGGATTCTTGGAGATATAATCATCAATCTCTTTTGTGGCCTGTGCCCAAGCATCTTTAGCGACATCGCCCACGTTTCTTTGTTCGGACGCAGGGAGTTTCCACATCTTCGAGAGCATATCATTTTGGATTTCGTGCGCCTTAGTTGCGATTGCCACCGACCTTGCCATCGGGTCTGTAATGGCGTCTTTTGTCGCCGCAATAATTCTCGGCCCGATTGACATTATGACTGCCACAATCGAATCGGCCATAAGCTCGAATACCGCGACGACCATATCCTTAACAACCAATAATGCGCCGCGCCAGTCGGTTTGCAGATAAGTTATGAAATTACCAAGTGAAGTCATCCACTTGCCGACAGCATCGGCAATCGCCGGGCCGTTGGCGGCCAGCCAGTCGCGCATCGCACCAGCAATTTGATTGACAATGGGCAATAACTTTTCGCCGATTTCTATACCCGTAACTTTCAACTGGTCCCAAAACGATTTAAGAACAGAGCGCCCTTCGTTAAGATGCTTCTGCATATATCCTTGCGCCTTGCCCATTTTTTCAAGGATAATAGCATAAACAATTGCCGACTTTTGGGCGGCGGTCATTTCCCCGCCCTGTAAATATATCTGGTGATTCATCGCCCATGTCTTTACGGTATTCTCGTCGAGCAAAACTCCATACTGCCTCATTGAGCGGGCGTTGCCGACCATAGCCGACTGCAACGCATCAAACATTTCTTCCGGCTTTGTGTTGTAAAGCGCGGCCATATCATAGCCAAGTTGAGTAAGCGTTGTTGACATATCCGCCGCCGTTTTGTTGCTGTAACCCATCGTAGTCAAAAGAATCTGAAATTCAGAGATTATCCGTCTGACTTCATAGGGATTTAATCGCAGGGATTTCGCAAGTTGGTCTGAGAATTTCCGCGCAGATTCCTCCATATTGCCCATCGCCGCCGAAAACTTCTCCTCCGTCTCATGGGCATCGGCCGCTAACTTGACGGATGCTATTCCTGCCGCAATCAGGGCAGCGATAATATATTTCATCGCCAGTTTGATGGTATTGTAAATGCTGGCGAACATTCGCTCGAACATACCCGCAATCGAAGATCCGAAGGATTTGAACGCGCCAGTCAAGCCCTGCAAATTCGCTTGGACCTTAACAGCAAACATCTTAATCTCCGACACGGCTTTTGTAAGGCCGGTCGATAGGTCTTTCAAATCCGCCGTTATCTTAACCGCCAGTTGTCCGAGATTTGTTGCCACGTTTTGCCTTTCGATATTTTTCCAGGAAAGCCGTTATTTCCGGCATCCCTTGTTTCAGCCAAGCGTTCTTTTCGTCCTTTGTAAAACTGAATGTCGGCAAGCCAAAATCCTTGCCCTTCAAATCATCAAGTTGGCCGTCTATGCTCGCCGAAGGTTTCTTTTCTTTGATTCCCATAAAGGCGAATAAGGAAAGGCGTATTCGTTCCAGCGATACCTCTGCCGGCGGTATCGTTAGTAATCGCTGGTTCGCCTGCTCTGTGTAATGCAGCAATTCCTGCAAGGTCAATCGTCGTATCTGTTGCGGCGTCCATCCGAACCTTTCCGACAAGTCAAAAAATATATCCGGCCAGTTTAGGGTTTCGTCTCCATCAGATTTCCCTGAACCGGCCCCGGCGAGTTTTTTAAGTCGGTAGCGAAGAGATTTTTGAGCTTATTGGTCAAACCCTGTAATTGCTCGGTATCGAATTGGCCGATTGTCCGCTCGGCGTCCTTTTCGGTCATATCGGGATTGTGCTGCAAAATCAAACCAACCAGCAGATTCACAAAATCCCGAACCCGCCCGCTATTAAAATCTATCTCGCCGATGCTCTTATCGTATTTGTTTTCGAGATAGAGAATTGCGCTGACCTTGATTTTGTTATCAATCAAAAGGCCCGGCGCAATCTCTATCGTTTCGACCGACAAGTCCTTTGCCTTTGTAACTGGCTTTGTCATAACCCCTTCTTTCGATTACTGTTCAACCTCATCGGCAACAAAACCCATCTGGTCGCCCGCTACTCTGTCTTCATCCGCCAACGCCGTAAACTCAATGTCCTGCAAAGATATGTCTTCTTCGTGGAATGGGATATTCAGGACGCGATTACTAACTGCGGCGTAAAATACAACGATGATTTTCTTCGTTGTGCCAGGCCTGGTATGCTCGAACCGAAGCGGAATCTCGCTGACCGTCTTATCGCCGCCAAACTTGAAAATATCGTAGCTGCTGCTGCCGGGCGCGGAGAAGCTTGACGGGTCATAAGAGGGGAAACTCCCACTCAAAGCAACCGCCGTGGTCACACCTAAAGCAAGATGAAGATTAGCCACGTTAATCTCCGCCAAGGATGCAGTGAGCTTTGCGGTTTCGCGGATTACGAATCGCTTGACTACCCCGGTCATATTCGCCGGTTTGAAGTCAACGAACTCTCCTGTGGTGGTAAAAACCACATCGCCCTTCAAGTGCCCGACATCTATGTTATTGAGGTACAAGTCGCCAGAACCCAAAATTACCTGTGAAGTGTCTTTTGCCATTTTTTATGCTCCTTAATTTTTATTATTGTTCAGAACCATTTTGAAAACTCTGTCATACTCTTGTGCAATTTTGTTTATGTCGTGAAACTCTTCAGCAAAACGGCGACCATTATTCGCCAGGTCAATTCGCAAAGCAAGATTATTTTTCAAAAGCATAATCTTGTCGGCTATATCTTTGGAGTTGCGCTCGATGAACAGACAGTTGAATCGGTCTTTAAGTTTTTCGCCGTGGAAGCCGACTTTTGTAGTCAAGACCGGCACGCCGCAGGCAAGGGCCTCAGTAACTACATTCGAGCAACCTTCACCCAAGCTCGGCAGTACCAGGCAATCAATCTGCTGGTAAAATTCCTTCGGCATCAAGTCGTGGGCAATCTGGCTGTGGGCATGAAGCAATTGCTTTGTCTTTATCTCGCCCAGCAAACCGATTGTGGCCTCTACCCAGTACTTATAGCCCTTATAATGCAAGCCCATGCCCCAGATATTGCCCGCAAAACCCGCAGTGAAGACCCGATTCGGATTAGGTTTGCCCGGCTTGAATATCTCCAAGTCAACGCCATTCGGAATTAAAAAGGTATTGTCGTTGGCGTTCTTGCCTATCTCGAAAAGCTGCTCGTTGGTAGCTATGACCGCCGCGACACCTTTTAACTGCTCATCGTATCTGCCCGATTTGTTCTCTTCGTCCACAACCATACCCCCTGACCTGCAAACCACTTTCTTTTTATCTTTCACCAACCGCAAACTGCATACGTTTTGCAGCATCGTTAAATCAAAGTAATCAACCAAGCCATCTGCAACCGGCACGGCTGATATTTTGGTCGTGTTCTTTTCGCCGCAACTTTTGCACGGATGAATCAAATCTATTGGCCGCTGTCCCATAATCCTCACAAAGCGAAAGTCCTTGAGACGGTCGATAATCTGATGCAGGGTTAAACCCCATGACCAGCTCAAAGCGTTCTCAACTGATAAAATCGTATTCATTTTACTGCCTTCAAAACAACGCTGACCGTGGAGGTTTTCTCGAAATTAGTATTTTCCAATTTCCACGGTTTCGGCTTGTAAATGCTGTATCTTTTATAAGAAACATCAAAGTACTGAAAAGTAAATTCGTTTGGACAGGTGTAATGCGTTGGGTCTTGGCAGGCACCAGCGCTCAGGCAATGCGGCGATACGATAGCGAGAGTTCCATCAGGAATAGAAATTCGCCACAATTCATTCATAAGACAAATTCTGAATTTTGGTTCTATGTGTTCCCAAACATGATTCATTATTATTGACTCAAAAGTGTTGTCGGAAAAAGGAAATGGGAATCTCTGTATATCGTGAACAACATCGACACCTTTTAATTCGCGTATGTCCATGTTGACATATCCATCCATCACCCTTTCACCGCAACCGATATTTAATTTTTGAGACATAATCTCTTTCTTAATTCGGCGCAATTGCCCCAAAATGTTAGATTGTCAGTAATCACCGACATGAAGGATTTCTGGTTACTGATGCACCCTTCGTGTCTTATATCAACATTTGGAACAGGGCTGGTGTATGTATTTAGTTTGGCCCATTTAATTATTCTGTCTCTTCCGGGCTCGATATATTCTATGGCTTTGTAGCCGTGCTTTTTTAACAGTTCGAGTTTTTCCCGGAAAACGTTCCTGAAATCACAAGCATATCCCGAAAATTGACTCAGTATTTTATCCGAAGAACCAATACTGTATCCGTTAGAAGTGCATCTGAAATTATTGGTGTTGCAATTGAATTGTTTGTCAGCAAAACAGTACGATTGAAGGCTCGTAAAATGGCTGCTGTGATACAATACGTCATGTTCCGCAAGAAACACGTATGTTTTCGCATCAAAAAATTCTAATCCGGCCAAAATCTGTTCCATGATGCTTTGTATATTTCTTGGCTTATCGCCAACGCAAATGTTGTTCCTGACATTGACCGGTCTCTGGCTGACTACTGCTATTGGAATGCCGCCCGAAGCATTCACTAAATTACTCCATGCGGTCACTCCGAGAACAGTCCCATCCAGCGTGTTGTCGGTGTAATATAAAATCCCGTGATTGGGCCTACTTAGCTGTCTTAGGCTTGTTAATGTAAAAACGATTTTGTTATCATGTATTTTTTCGATATACTTTAAAATTGCCACATGAGGCACGACCACAATATCCGCCGCACCAACTCGTTCCAACAGTTCGCCAAGCGTCGTGTTTTCTTTGACCAGCGGGTCGTGTTCAAAATCGGTCAGTATGTGGGAAAGCCGACGCGAGCGATTATAAAACGCCCACTCTTTAACGTCGCATACCCAGCAGATTTTAGGTTTACTTGTCGCCATAGACCGCCAAAAACTCTTGATTTTGATTAAGCGTTTCCACTAACCTTATTCGTGTTTCTCTCGCCTGTTTGTCCTTTGCATAGCTCGAATTAAAAACGTCGGGCGACAAAGACAGTTTATGCTCCAAGAGTTTAGCGTTCATCTTGACGCCCATAATAAATGCCTCTTCGAGCAGGCCGACAAGTTTTTTTAGAGTCGACGGCTCGTCCTGAAACTCCCAAACAATAATGTCGAATAACTGTCGGTGAACTTCGCAGATTGTCCGATGTTGATTTAGCAATTTGCCCTTTTCCGATTCAAACACCGCACTTATCATTTAGGTATTGCCTTCAAGATATATCTGTGTTGACAGTAATAGCAGTTGTAGTCCTCATGCAATAACTCTGGTCCACCCCAGTCCCACTTAATCATCAGGTTGTGATAATCCGTTGGCGCAATAGTTGCGCTATCGAGCAACGCCCGGACTCGATTCAAAACCGCTTCGTAGTTATTGCCATAGGCCGTGATATTAAAATATATCGTTTGTGGGAATCGGCCTGTTTGCAAACTAACATAATAAGTCAATAGGGGAATATCGGGAACCTTCGGCGGCGCGGACAGGAAAACGCATTGAGGTTTTGTTGTGGCATTGTAACCCAGCAAGTCGCCAAGTGCCCCGGAGGACGATGATTTTGCATCATCATTAAGAATCTTATAAATTATCTCTCGCAGGGTTGACATTAGGCAAGTGACTCCGTAATCCGGCGTTTCAGGTTTTCTTCGTTACCGACCAGGGCGGGCCACAAAAACGGGTAACGCATTTCGACCGCCAAGGCATAATCTGTCGGCGCAAATACGGTCGCCTCGACCGACTCATAATCGACTTTGGATAATTCCTGAGTAATACTCCGCGTCAAGTTGCCGGTCTGATTCCGATACCGTCCCTGCGCGTGAGCATCAGCGCCGTGACCGGCTTTGGCATTATTGGCAACATCGACAGACACCTTCTCCACCGCCTCGGCTATTGCGCGAAGGAATTTGCTCTGTTTCAGCATCAGGTTATTTATGACCTGCTGAATACCCGTAACTGTTGTAAATTTGTCGGCCATTAAATTTCGCCCTTGGTTTTATTGAGCAAAATCATTTTGTGCCCTTCGTATCTCAGAACGTGAACGACATCCTCGAAAGTCCCATCCGTTCTGTAAATCCGGTCGCCTTCAAGAACATCAATATCGACTGAGCAAAAGACCTTCGCGTCGTGCGCTATGTTCAAACCAATAGGTAGGCGTGATGTATTGCCGGATGCTGGCATCCAGTCGCCGTTAAAGTCCACGCCCGCCTGCGCCCATGATTCGGTCGCCATTCCCACAGAACCAAAAGAATTTATCCTTCGATGAACCTGCAAAATTTCCATCCAGTCACCTATGATATAATCCGTGTCATCTTCGGGGTCGAAGTTTTCTAAATCCGCTATGATAAAATCTGTGCCATCCTCAGGTGTGAAGTTTGCCAAGTCCGCCATAATTGAATCGGTATCACGTTGCATTTGCGCGACGTGTTCAGGCACAAATACTCCGTGCCTCGGCCTCATATCAGGCACGCTTTTATCAACAATCTGCGGCATATCGAAATTAGGCATTAAGGGTGGACTCCCTTCTCGACCGTCCTTGTTGCGCCGTCATAAGTTAATACTTGTGTTGTGTTGATAACATTATTCACATCATACGTTCTGAATTGAGTACCCGATGATGCTGTCTTATAGAAATACCAGCCCCATGCCTGCCATAATGCCTCGTAACCGTTTGCTGCAAGTCCGTGCGGGAATTTATTGCCTGTGAAGCCGGTTTGAATCTCATTTGTGTCGGCAAGAATAGCCAAGATATTAGCGTTTGTATTTGCATCGATGCTTCCAGTGCCGTACTTCCAATCCCAATAAGTCTGTGATACAACCTCTATATTCCCCTGCCATACTGGGAGGCCGTTTATATCATTCACATCGATCCGCAACCATCCTGCCGTTCCGGTATCTGTCGAATTTAGCGGGCATTTATAAACACCGTGAGAATCATAAACCAAAGAACCAATATGATTTTTGGCCGACATATTGGCATTACCATACTTTGTCAAAAAGATATTCGTATAGGGGATAGTTAGTGAGGGGAGATATACCCCATTTGAATCAGTGAATGGGCCAAGCGGGATATTAGCGTCGGTGCTTTGCGGGATTTCAATAGCTCCCGACAATCCGGCAATGAGTAAGATAATCAGAATTAAAAATCTTTTCATTTAATCGCACCTATGTCTTTTATTGTGCATCAATAAAGGGACGCAATTTCTATGACCATTTACGTTATAGAGTTGGGTGATTTCGTCCTCCGATAATGCCTTGTTGAAAATCATTACATCGTCGAGAGAACCGATAAATTTATAATCAGCAAACGGCCCTCCATCGTTGTCTATAGAATTTGTTGCACCTAAATAATACCTATAACCAAGATAATTTATGCTTGAAATTGGATTAGAAAATTCAATTACATCAGATTCACTAATAAATTCGCCATTAACATATAATCCTATTTTGGCGGAAGTGGCGGTTATTACAGTGAATACTTGCGTAATCATCGTCCAGTTAGTAGTTCCATCAGCCCAAACTGGCGTACTCAGAATCATGCCTTCATCTTGGTTAACCCAATTAACCGAAACTCGTCCATTTGTTATATGAGCAATGTTGGTTCCAGTACTGCCGGTAAAGTCGAAGAAAAGGTCAATTCCGCAGATAACTTTATTTACTACCAGCTCGCTTTGCCCGTCATCTGGTTTTGCCCACAGATTTATTGAAAAACTATTCCTAAACGTCGTCTGGAATGTGGCGTTCGTATCTACATAATCGCTCGTCCCGTTAAACATCAGCGCCCCGCCGACCTTGCCGGTTGTATGGTGAGCAGAGGTGTTCGCATCTGTGCCGTTAAAAGTCCCGTTCGACAGTCCGCAGGAATCAATAACGACGGTGCTGTCGGCGTTGTCGTCCATCTTATACCAGCATATTAAATTGCTATCTGTCTCCCACCAGCCCGCCGCCGCAGTTCCCGCCAGAATCAGTATCATCAAAATCATTATCAGCTTTTTCATATTATCAGAATCCCATAAATCCTTAAATCATTTTTAATAAAAAACGCCATATAACAACACTTTCCCTACCATATAAGTAACTGAAGCGGTAATCGGGCAGAAATAAATAGCCGTTCCCGCAGGGAATACTTTGTTAATACCCGTTGCGGAAACACCTGAAGCTGCACTAGCATAAAACGCATCCGTTGTAGTAAACGTACTAAGGTCAATTGTCTTTTTCCAGATAATCAGATTTGACGTATCTGAAATGGTATATGACGCGCCAGGAGTACCGCCAGTGATATTCAAAAAAATTACTTTTGTTATTATCAATGTTTTACCAGCAGGCACAGTATAAAGCAGGGCATTAGTGTCGTGAAAATTCACGTCTGAGTAAGATAGGAATTGTTCAATATACAACCTGTTTGCTTGCAGATTCGGCTCTGTCTGCCAAATCGGATTATTGTTCGTTCCGTTATTTGTGAGAACGGAATTTACATCAGTAGATTTCGGCAGAATGGTTATTGTATTCGCTCCACTAATATAGAGAATGTCGCCCTGAACTAAAGTTGGCAGGCCAAACGAAGTAAGAATCGGAAGTTTGTCAGTGTAAGTAATCGCTCCATTAGTCAACAGTGAGCCGCCGGGGCCGCTACCTGTGCAGAAAGCCACCCGTGCATCTTGCGTAAATGTCTTAATATCGTAAAGAGTTCCTGCAATAGTAGAAGTCGTTGAGAAAATACAGTTTTGAATGGTGCTGTTGCCATCAACCGCCGAAATGCCCGTGCAGGCGATAGTGCCGCTTGAACGTGTATTCTCAACGGTAATCGAACTGTTATTTATGTGAAGTAATACACGACCAGAAATTCCGTGTTGCGTGATATTACCCCAACCGTCTCCCGCATAGCTATTAAATATATTACAGTCGCTAATGTATAATACGTTCCCTGTTCCGCCGGTAAACAGCACTATTGTATCAAAATGAGTACGAAAAATCGAATTAGTTATATACCCAATAGTATTGCTTTCTGTGGCTTGGATACACAGGCCATCTGAATCACCCAAGACAGTCACGTGGTCAAGATAGTACGTATCACCGGTAGAATTTGGGCCAATCCCATACTGATAAGTAGCGCCACCAAACAAATTCATATCTATAATCAAATCTTGCACATAAGAGCCATTACAGACGACAAAAACATTCGAACCAGCAGGCGAAGTATAACTATTCTTAAAATGTGTTGAACCATAAACACCTCTCGTGGTAACATTCGGCTCGAAATATGTTTTTCCGCTATTGCCAAAGTCATAATCACCAGGTCCGCATTGTATCAGGCCGCCTTTTGTAACGACCGCTCTTGCGAGATTATATGCCGCCGCTCTTGCTACATTAGTATCTGCTGTTGCGGTAAATGCCGTTCTGATTCCATTAGTATTCAGCACAACTACATCGCCCAATTTACCCCTCAAACTTCCCCCCACGTTAATATCGCGGACATTTGCATCAGTGGAGGAGTTAAGGGACGTACCACCCCACCAACCGGCAGAACAGACCGAAGCAAGCGAAAAAACAATAAGGGTAGTTAGTAATTTTTTCATAGTAATAACTCCTATCTATAACGATAAATTACATAAATTCCGGCAGTTGTGGGAGCGGCGCTTAGGGTAACATTGAGATTGGCATCAGCTTCGCAAGCAAATAAAGGCAATTCCATATTGCTTGACTGTTCAAACAATCCACCTGAGTTACCCATTGCAAGAGGGACGATTGTGCTGTTCCCTGACCTTAATGTTACGGTTGTAGCCGTATCGGAGGAAAGCACTATGGCAAACACTTGTATTTGCTGACCGGTAACCGCTGGGAGTACTTGCTTTGTTGTTTCTCCAGATAAAACAACGGACAAATGCGATGCATAACCGACGGCGGGCTGTCTGCTGATATTGCCGGAAATCGTTGTCGCCCACACTACGGATATGGCAAGCAAAACAACTGCACATATTACCAAAATTGTTTTCTTCATTTGTGTTACCCTTAAAAAGACCGGCGCAAGTTCGCGCCTGCGCCGGTAATCTTATTGTTCGTTTTCGCTGTTATCCTTTCCGAATTGGTCAATATCCGTATCGAAATTCATTTTGGCAATTTCGACGACATCATTCCCGCCAACGTCCGATGCCGGATTTTCGAGCAATGCCTTACGCACTTTCAGCAAATTGTCTAATCGCTGGCTCGCCGATACCGATTTATCGCCCTCTTTGTAGTCGACAGCCGACACGCTCGTGAGCATATCGGCTACAAGGGCGGCTATCTGGTCATTTACAATCGTTAAGTCAAGTGGCATAAATTCACCTTCTAAAGTCCGGTGGCATGAATCCGGTAAGAGCAAATTACTCGCACGACTCCAGTGGCCGAACTACCTATCGGGTCGCCGACAGAGCAAGCAAGGACAACTGCCAAGTTTTCGTAGGTGTTAGCCGCAGCACCTGCGCAGGCAGCAGGCGTTAATTTTGCCATGCGGTCAGCGGATGCCGTGCCAAGCAAAAGAGTTTGAGTAACCGTGCTTGTAAGTAGTGTTCCTGCCTTATTGGTGTAATACAATCCAAGCGTCTCTGTATTGGCATCGAATTGTGCGCCAGCATAATCGTGAATCAATACAGCACTAACGACCTCAACCATATTATGCGCACCTGGGGTAGCGACAATCACTTTAGGGGTAACACTTAACGCTTTAAGTTGTGCATTAGTAACCGTAACGGTGGCGATATACAACTTTGAGTCGTTACTGAAATTTATATCGGCAACACCATTCAAGGTCATCGCCGCCGATTCGTTGCCGATAGTAATCGCCCCAGTAGCGCCTGCGGTACCAATCTTGATTGCTCCAGAAAATTCATTAGCATCACCGAGATTTATAGGGCCAGCGCGATAATCGCCCGAAAAAGTTCCCGCAGCCCAGGCAAGTGTTCCTGCCCCGTCCGTGTCCGCCAAAACGTAACCAGCAGAACCATAAGCCGTCGGCAAAATATAAGCCAAATTTGCCGATTGGTCGCCCCCCGTGAATTGGGAGTAGTGGTGCGGCGCTGTGCCGCTTTCGGGGAATATCAACGTCCCTGCTGTCAAGTTGCCTATCTTCCAAGGGCCATCGACATTCATTAAATAGTCGGTCCCGAACAAACTGCCCACCAAAACAAACAGCGTCAGGCCGGCCAGTAAGACAAAAGTTTTCATTCTCATTTTCGTTTCTCCAGATAAAAAACTG